>Ga0209645_1000927_pt1 | contig 14953 bp, 35 predicted proteins | sample ETNvirenome_6_30_FD_184070 | JGI IMG/M metagenome (GOLD analysis project Ga0209645, IMG submission 184070) | Marine viral communities from the Pacific Ocean - ETNP_6_30 (SPAdes) (version 2) | ecosystem: Environmental > Aquatic > Marine > Oceanic | place: Pacific Ocean | collected 2013-06-19
ATTGTGGTGGGATTAATAAAACGAGTCATAGGATTTCTCGGATCTCTTCCGATACGATCAAACAGACTCCTCATTTGATTGAGTTCTCTTTGACGCTCCTGTATGCCTTGAATTGTATATTCAGTCATGTTGCACCTACATCATTCGTGACCAGATACTAGTTTTACTCTTTTTTTCGCGTCTTGTGAAGACATCATAGTTTCTTTTGAGTTGCACAGGCTTGGCAACATTGTTATGACCCAACACATGACGACCCTCCCCACCACCAAGCATTAGGTATTGAAGAGCATCATGGATATGGGAAAACCTATTTTTGTCTGGCTTATCATCATAACGCTCACCGGATACTTGCATACGCCGATAGCCATACCCACCTTCAAAGCCTTTAATCAATTCCTTGCACCGATAGTCTACGAGCAAGCCTGACTGACCCTCAACCATTCGGTTCAGAGTTCCAGCCACAGCCTCAATACGCAGTGACACATCATTTGATTGTGCTGGACGAGCAGTCAATCCTGCGCCACGCAATACCTGAAAGGGTGTGCTTTCATCTGTCTGCGCCCTAAAGTCACCAGCAGGATCACCAATAATATTAACCTCACAACCAGAATATCGAGTTGCAATCTCCTGCCGGAGGAGTTCAGCAAACCTTACAATGCCCATGTCAAATGCCACTATCTCTTGCAAGATAAGCCATCTACCGCGCACACATTGACCAAACACAGCCGCAGGAGTCAACCCAAAGTCCAAGCCAACATATACAGGCACACCAGAAGCTATAGGTATTTCCTCTTTACCAACGTGAATATCACTCACCCACATCGGGTACACTGGTTTTCCATCGTTGATATTCCCAAGGCGGTTCATCACATATACGTCTATCCAGCTTTTCGTCTTGCCCTGTATCAGATTCGAGTAATAACTCTTCAGCATATTTTTTTGGTTTTCTGCACTCTCGTTTGGCTGGTATCCTGTGATTGCTCCGTTCTCGTCCTTTGTTTCTATCATGCCGCTTGGTTGAGTGAAGAACTTCCAGTTGTCTGGAGCGACCAGCATCTTTGCCTCTTCTGCCGAGATATGATCTGGAACTGGTACTTCTCCTGACATGATAGGCCACCAATGGTCTTCCTCCGGTGCGTTAGTATCTGCAATCACGCCCGTCCAAGTCGGGCCACCCTCACGCATAGACGGGAAACGTCCAACGCGCATTGTACAGGCATCAATGATAGACTTGGGTATCTCCCTAGCCTCGTTAATCCAGATGCCAGTCAATTCAAGAGAAAGCAGTTTCTTCACATCTTCTGGTCTATCCAGAGCAAGAAAGATAACTTCCAGATCCAAGTCACCCTGCTTGATGTGATGCGTATAGGGAACAGACCACTGGAACTTGCCCCATGTATCTTCAGGGAACCAGTCCAGCCATGTCTTGATTGTAGTAGTTCTAAGTTGCGGGTTGGTGTTACGAATGATTGCCCAGCGCGATCTGCGTACACCTTCCTCATTCTTTTCCTGTTGCAAGGCTCTGCGGAACACCTCCACACAGCAACCAACAGATTTGCCGGAGCCTACAGGCCCGCGCAAACCTCTAAAGAAGGTATCATCCTTCATAAAGGTTTTAAGCGTGTCACCATCTGGTTTATACTTAAAGGTTGTCAATTTTCATATCCTTGCCGACTTTCATCAGTTTTTCTACAACCTCCGGCGCGATAATGGATATGAGTTTATCAGCTTCGTAATCAGTACAAAATTCTTTAGGGTGATGCTTGAGATGCACCTTCTTTACAATCGTTCTAAGTATTCTGCGTTCTTCTTCATTTATCGTATGCAAGAACATTAGGATCTGTACCTCGCTGTCTTTTTCGCAATTCGTTTCGGTTGTTTAGAAAATTGTTTACCTCTTCGAGTCGCTCTGCGTTTAGCAGACGTAGTGGCGGCGTATTCACGGGACGATAGAGCTTTAATCGCTTTTTCAGGTAAATAACGTTCACCCGTTGCTTCTGGCCCCTGAGTAGAAGGTTTGCCACTTTTGGTGCGCCACTTCTGTTTGCCCCATTGAAGTAGGCTTCTCTGTGATTTTTTGAGTGCCATAGGTTACGCCTCTTCAATTAGTGTACCCGCCACCACGTTTCTTGTACTCTCTAGCAAGCATCTGAGCCTTCCGAGCAGACCACTGCCCCGGCGCACCGCCCTTGCCGCCAGCCTTAATGCGGTTAAACAACCGCTTCCGCATTGCTGGCTTTGTATAGTTTCCTGCTTCGTTGACTGCCATTACGATTTGTCTTTCTCTTTCAGCATAGCAACCAAAGCACGTTGCCGAACCTTCTTGGGCAATTCTTTCAGATGGAATAGCTTCTCACTAGATTTAGTGTGGCTTGCACCAGTATGCACCTCACCACCCTTCATCTTGTGGGTCTTGCCTTTAAACAAAGAGCCATCCTTTTTGAAATGAGGTACGCCCTTCATCAGTAAGATCCCCGCTTGTAGGATCCCTTACCCTTCTTGGGCTTTACTTTGCGTTGTTTGTATTTCTTATCAAGCAGTGACTTTGCCACAGGATTTTTCATTTTTTAAATCCCAAAAGACTCTTAAATTGAGTATCTATTGTTTCAACTCGCTTTTGTGCCGCCGCATTAGCTTTACGTTTTTCTTCAGGTGAAGCATCCATTTGTTTAATTTCAGCACGCGCTTTTCTCATTTCTTTTCTAAGAACATTTCGTCCTATTTCATACATACGCCTTCGTTTGCTAGCATTTTCTGCCGAATAATTATTTGTAAAATTCATTGTACCAGCTAATGACATAACTTTATCGTCAACCGATCCTTTGAAATCTTTTGTTACCATATCAAATAAACTTTTAGGTTCTGTAAACTCAAAATTCATTTTATCTACCACTTCACTTTGTTTGCCCAATAAGCCGCAGACAGTTTGCCCTTGGCTATGTTTCTACGATGACGCGCCTTAAAACTAGCACGTTTCTTTTTCATCCTCTCACTCTCACCCGCTTTTGGTTTGCCAGCAGTTTTAGCCCCTTGCTCACCAAAACGAATGGTTTTGATTTTATCACCTACCTTTGCCACCACAACATGTGATTTAGTTGGATGGTTTGGTGTGCGCTTGGCTTGATTGTAACGCTTTAGCCCTAAACGTACAAGGCGGGGGTCTTTAGCCATTGACCTCTTCCTTGTACTGGGTGGTGTAGGAGTTCCCACGCCAATTAAATGTTTCTAAGCCATCCTTGCGGCTTTTCGCAAATGCCTCACCAAAAGCCATGTCATCAATGTTATCGCTGTAAAGACGCTTATCAATAGCTTGGCGCATTTGCTCCATGCGCTCATCACTCAATATGCTTACAGGCAAAACAGAACTGGGAGAAGGAATGTTAACATTAACATCCGGTATGCTTCCAACCATTCTATCAAAAGAAGGGATCTCAACATCAATATCTAAAATACCACCAAGGGATTCCACCACATCCTGTGCAGAGTCCCTAAACTTATCATAGATCTTAAAGCCACCATCAGGAGACTTCTCTGCCGCAAAGTATTGCATAACATCCGGCATGTCCTCAAAGTCAGGCATATCAATATCAGTAAGTGAGGTAGTTTGAATCTCTGGATTTGCCGCAAAGAAATTTGTCAGCTTCTCTCTAGCAAGAGCAATAAACTCTAATGGAGCATCTTCAGTTTTAACTGAACCCTTCTCAGCAAAGCTATCAGCTATAGTATTATAGGCCGCGCTGATAAAGTTATTCGCATAAGCATAATCAAAAATATTTACATCAGAGTTTTTGGGCGGCACTGTGCCAGCAATATTAAATGTAAAGGTTTGATCTACATCTTGCGCGGCAAATGTAAGTTCGGCATGAGCATCTTTTGGATTGGCTCTAGCACTCTCAAGACTTTTAGCCTTATTAAAATTATACGCATCCTTTATTGAAAAGCCACCATCAGCAGTGTCCTTAAAGTTAAATGCACCTACAAGGGTAAACATCTCAAACACAGGATCAGTTGCAGACTTTGTATAAAGATCAAGATAATCCTGATCGAGCCTTTCACCCCTATAAAAATTTTCAGGGCGCGTCCCATCCTTCATAGTCGGATAGTCTTCGTAAGAAACAAAACTCCTACCATCTGCCCTCGCCTTTGCGACAGCCGACCTAAGAACATCCAGTTTGTCGTCAGCCAACAGAGCAATGTTTGTATCACCAGCCGCAAAAGGAATACCGAGGGTATTGGTAACAGCGTTTCCAACTCTAAATCTAGCGTATTGGTACGCATTTTCTGGTAACAAACTTACCACTTCACATTCCTCAATCTATCAAGACATTCGGAGTATAAGTTTTTTTTCGAGCCTTGAGAAGAAAAAATGTTTGTATGGGATGTGGGCGACTATAAGCAACGCAATTTTTCCCCCCTACCCCCTCTAACCAAGGTCGATGTCTACTCGGATATCGCCAGCATGCAAATGCATATGCTTATCTGGTGCCTTGAAACCAGCCCGGTCTAATAAATCCTTACTAGCTTCAAGCTGGACGTACTCACTCTTCGCAGTGCTGGCTAGCTTTGTCACAGTGGACAGGGCGAGAGTAGCCCTAACCCCAAGTTGTTCTCTAATCTTATCTACCATATACGCCTGCACATGCGGCAAGGCTAACGCCTTGCTTGCACTCACTCTTCCGCTCTCACCCTCGGCATATCCCGCCGCGTGTGCCGCATCTTTTATCGTTCCACCATTTGCTACGAGGTGTTCCACGAGTGACTGCTGTTTGCGTGTGAGCTTGCGCTCACTCTTTACTACATTCATTGCTAAACATAATCCTCAGTTGTGCCAGTTTACACTGTGCTGGTTGCTTGCCTTCCGGAGTTTAAGAGGGTTCGTCAAGGTAAATCAAGGTGCAATTATGCAACACCCCTTGCATTTGTGCATGTGTGTTTGTGATTAGTATTAGGTCGCAGTTCTCCTTAGTCGCGGTAAGGGGTCATTCCCAACCGACTTGCCCTAACGTACACACTGTCGCCTGATTGCATACCCCCGGCCCGCACCACTCGGGCTTCGCCCGACCGTGTTGGGGGTCGCGGCTTCGCCGCTATGCAATCATTCTCCAGCGTGTAATGTTGGGCGCGTTAGGTTGGGATGTCCCCAACCACTTCTAAAGGAGAACTACTATGTCTAATACTAAAACACAAACTCAGCATGACAACTACGTCAACGGGGTGATTGCATACTGCACCATGGCCTCTGACTCACATGCCTCTCAAACTCAACGGGCGCGCAACACAGCATACGCTCACGATAACTATTGCGGTTATCTAGTGAAACAAATCGCTGACTTGCAAGCAGAGATCGAGAGTCTGGACGCTGAGTCATCAAAGGTGACAGAGAGCATCAACAAGATGAAGAAAGAACAATACTTGCAAGACAAGCTAGCTGACTACCAAGTCAACTTCGCAATCATGCAAGCCGCCATTGAAGTCCATGAGGCCTTCAAGAACGACTACCAACAGTCGTACCAGATTCAACACAAACCCTTCGAGGGCTAGTACAACTGGAGCGAGGTGTCACAGCCTCGCTCCTTACTATCTTTTTTAATATACCCTGTTGACAACATACTCAGGGTGTGGATAATAATTACTGAGAAGGAGAACTCAATATGAAAAACTTAGCTTTAGATATTCTTGCGGTGGTTTCGCTGACGCTTGTGTTAGCTGAAATCTATTTCTTTGTTTGGTTGTTTGGGGGTTGAAATGAAAACCGATTGCACAAACCACCAAGTAAAAACTCTGGTCTATCGTTTCAATGATTTGATGATGGGCTTGAGAGATCAAAACGATTTGGAAATCAAACACGCCGCAATGGGTTTGAAAGATATGCAAACTCAAACTGGAGTCTATGTGTTTCCACAATCTGAGTTAGAGAACTTCATTGTCAACAGAGGAGGTATGAATGACTAAACAAAAAGGAGCGATGGTTCTGGTAAAAATGGCTTGCGAGATTGAGTTGTCCCCAGAGCAGATGACAGAAATAGAAGACGGGGCAAAATTGATTGATGTGGTTGAGCCAAGTCATATCAAAATGGAACCCATGTGGGTCGATGATTTTGAAGTCTTAGAATACATTTAAGTAATCTTTCCACATTTCCCCCTCTAAGGGGGGGGAAGATGGAAAGAAATGAAAGGAGAGAATATGTCTATCAAAGATATGATGATTGAGATTGAGGATCTCAAAGCAAAGGTAAAAGATTTGAAGGAGCAACTTCACTTGAAAGAGTTGGAAGTATCTTCATTGTGGAGCCAACAAACTATCGAACAGTATGAGAGAGAGGAACTGGGCGAATGAAACCAAAAGAGTATACAGAGCAGATGGTATCTCGTTTTGTAGATAGCATCGAGAAGCATGGCAAAGATTGGGTCAAGCCTTGGGTTGGCACAAGCGGGTCATTGCAATGGCCTGTCAATGGTTCAACTGGATTGAAGTATTCAGGGTGCAATGTCTTTGGCCTGATGATTGACGGTGCTGTCAATGGATACACATCAAACAAGTGGGGTACATTCAAGCAATGGGCGGCACTTGGTAGGCGTGTACCAAAGGGGCCGGGTGGTCGTGTCCTCAAGTATGGCGTGACCATTGATGATGACAAAGACAAAGCATATCAATGGGCAAAGATTTATCCTGTTTGGAATGAGTGTCAGTTACTTGATTATGAAGAGCCAGAGGCACCAAAACCAACTGAGTGCAAGGTAATCAAGCACAGAGATATTGAAGACTTTGTTGCCGCACTTGGCTCCAATGTGGAGTACCAAGGCAACAGGGCTTGCTACAATACTGCAACCGATGTGATATCTATGCCTGAAAGCCACAAGTTCTTGGATACGAAGGATGCAACTGCAACACAGAACTTCTATTCAACACTGTTGCATGAGCATGTTCACTGGACAGGTCACAAGTCTAGGCTTGATCGTGACCTCAAAGGTGCATCATTCAGGAAGAGTTATGCGTATGAAGAACTCATTGCAGAACTTGGGTCTGTCTTGCTGGCTGTCGAGTTTGAACTCGAACCAGAGCCAACAGCAGACCACGCAAAGTATCTGAACAACTGGCTTGATGGTCTGAAAGACAATCCCAAAGCCCTAATCAGTGCAATGGCTGACGCACAAAAAGCGGTAGCCTTCATGCACAAAGCAAGATCTGAAGCAATGATGAAGGTTGCGGCAGAGTAACAGGGCGTTGTCCACAGCCCCGCCCCGCCCATGTGAGGGCGGGTGCTGTGGTCAATCGCCCCACTGAAAGGAGAATCTATGACCGACAAGTTAATAACTGGAGCTTTTCGTAATTACAGTTCAACTGAAAGGAGAACACAAATGTCACCAACACTTGAAGATCTTGAGAATGAGTTACTGCGCCGGATGCGAGAGATGAAGGCGCATGAGATTGATATTGATGTGATGAAACTGGTTGAGGAAATCACACCAACCAACAAACAATTTCTAGCTACTGTCTATGCTTCTGCTGTGAACTGGCTAGATAAACAGGAGGAAGATGGTGGCTCAGTATCAGCTATCATATCCAATCATGTGCAAAGACATTTGAATGAGGTGGCAACCAAGATGGTTGCAACATCAGATGAACGCAGAGCGCATGAGGTATCTGGTGAAGTAATCGAAGCTATCTTTGGAGAACGGGGAGACTAATAATGAAAAACCATGAAAACACAGACAAGACATTTATACATGTCCGTACAATCGACAAAAGATTTGATAATCCGGGCATTGCTTATTCAGGCAAACTTGTCAGAGAAAAACAGCAACCACAAAAACAATATTCATTAGAAGAAAAACAAAAACCTTTGACCAGAGAAGAGCGTTTTAAACGCAATCAAAAAGCTATGGGCAAAGATCCAACAACAACATTTGGAATATTGGACATAGAATAATGGCTCCGAAGAAAGAGAAGACTTTCTACGTCACATGCGAAAAGTGCAAGCAGAAAGTTAGTGACTGGTTAGTCTTACTCAAACAAATCGAACCAGAAGAACACCAAACTATCTGTCGCATCTGCTTTCAGGAAGATGTGGCAAAACCAAAGAGGGATTTCTCATGGTAAGCAAAAGCAAAGCCAAGGGTACATACCACGAAAAGTTTTTTGAAAAGCTATTCAACTCTTGGGGTATTCCCACCAAGCGACAGCCATTGTCAGGGTCGCTGGGTGGTGAATACTCAGGAGACTTGGTTGTTACCTACAACAAAAAGAATCTGATCTGTGAGGTGAAGTACAGGAAAGAGAAAGGATTCCCTTCACCATTCACAGTTCTTGATAACAGAGACATTGCTGTTTACAAGCGCGGCACCGACAGGAAGTGGGTGCTGATTGTTCCCGGCGAATTAGTAGAGGAAATGCTAAATGAAACCACATGACCCACAAACACTGCGCTATCGAAAGGCACAGATGAACGAGTTCTTGCGTGACTTCTTGGAAGATGAAGGCATCACATCAATCGAGTTTACATCCAAACGCAGAGATAACCCTGATGTTATAAATGCCAGACAGAAACTTTGTTATGTTTTGCATGAGCGAGGGTACTCTTACCCAGAGATAGGTTGGTTGATTGATAGAGATCACACAACTGTTCTGCATCACAAGAGAGCTTACATGAAGAAAAATCACATGTGGCTTGACTCTCCCGAAGAACCTAAAAAGAAACTTGATATATGGAAAGGAATAAAAAGTGGACTTTGATAGCAGAGAGAGGAGCATACACGCGAACTTCATTCGCCCCATGACCAAGATGTACACCTGTCCAAAGAACATCCAGAATGATGTCGAGGCCAAGAAGATGTATGGTCAGGAGATATGAAAGGCAATCAACTCTCGCATCTCAACCAAGGTTCCAAACCAAGAAACCTTTGATGGTCTTGTGAAGAAGGTATGGGATCGGTGTGTAACAGAACAAAGCTATCGTATCTGGTTCACACCAGCCATGATTGCCAAACACGCATCCAAAATAAATGCAGAGTGGCAACAGAGATACGAATCCATTGATCGCGCACTGGCAAAAGCAAAGGAAGAGCCAGAAGAAAGCAGAGGTAGGAAGGATGAGCCAGCCAGCCAAGGTTGGACAATCGAAAAGTGTGACATGCATATTCAAGAAATGGAACACTTAATTTCTACTGGAGGCATCCAGAAAGATATTGGCAGGGCATTGATGGGCATACCACTTGCCGCCAAGCGCAGATTGCAGGGCGCAGAATGATTTGCTAAAACAGAGATGAAAGGAGATTAGCAATGACAAAAGAAGATAGGACAGGATTCCTTGGTGGCAGTGACACACTGCGTATCATGGATGGAGACTGGCATGGACTATGGATGGAGAAGATGGGTTACAAAGAACCCGAAGATCTTTCCGATGTACTTGCAGTCCAGCTTGGTATCTGGACAGAGCCATTCAATGTAAAACTCTTTGAGGCAGACAAACAGGTAGAGGTACAACAGCAAGTCAAGTACCACTTCATGTGGAATGGAGTACCTTGCCGGGGCGTACTTGATGGAGAGTTCAAGATTTATGAAGAACGCTTTGGTCTTGAGTGCAAGCACACCAATGAATCAACAAACATGAACAAGCAACTTGAACGTTACATGCCACAGCTTCAGTTCTACATGAAGGTATCTGGTCTTAACTCTATGTACTTCTCAAACATCTTTGGCAACAGACGCTATGAGTATGTGAAGGTCAACAGAGATGATCAGTTTCTTGAGCGTATGTTCGTGCATCTCAAGGAGTTCTGGCAACATGTGGAGGATGAGAAAGAGCCGCCACTTGGTATGCCACACATCACTGCTGGCATTGACCAGATTGCAATCAACGACATGGTTGCGCGTGATGCAAGCACTGACAATAGCTTTCGCTACCACACCATTGAGTATCTTGAAACAAAAGAAGCTGCCAAAGTACATGCCGATGCGCTCAAGACTCTCAAGCAGATGGTGGCTGTCGATGAGAGAGAGGTTTACAACGACCAGATCTCAATCAGGCGGGACAAGCGAGGTTCACTGAGGGTCTACACAAAATGAAGCAGAGTCTCAAACATAAGTGGTGGGAATACCACAAACAGAATCCACATGTGTATGAACTGCTCAAACAATTTACCTTTCAGGTGATTAACAGTGGGCATCAGAACTACTCTGTCAACGCAATTTTTGAGCGTATCCGATGGCACACAGAGATAGAAACTAGAGGAGAAAAGTTTAAATTATCTAACAATCATCGTGCTTATTATGCTAGGTTATTTATGTACGAACACCCACAACACAAAGGGTTCTTTCGTACAAAGATGACGGAGGATGAGAAGGAGAACCAATGTCGGAACATCCACTAATCAGTGAGGATGCGGAGCCTCTGCATCATCTCATTGGCAACGAGTATGAACTTGGCTGGAGATCGGTCTGGATTCATACACCGCAAGAGGCTGTGCGTATTGAGTACAGAAACAGCCGCTTGGTTTTAACAGTCGTCAGAAAGGAGAATAATGATGACACAGAACAACAATATGGAACTATGGGAGAAGGTTTCCCAGTCGGACTCGAACTATCTCAAGAAGGTTAGCTTCGGGTCAAGATCATTCACCAGCATTGATCCTATGTACCAGATACGCGAGGCGACTCGTGCATTTGGAGCAATAGGTACTGGCTGGGGATGGAAGTCAGAAACAGAGACAGTAACCATGGGAAATGGTGATGTTGCATTTCTGGCACATGTCACAGTATGGCATGGAAACAGAGCCAACTTCTTCGGCCCGTTCACCGGATGCAGAACTTTCTACAAGAAAGAACGCATCGCAGAGGACGCACCAAAGATGGCAGTAACAGATGGATTGACCAAGGCATTGTCGCACCTTGGGTTCAATGCTGATGTGTTCCTTGGAGAACACGACAACAAGTATGCGGCAGATAGTAAAGGCGAGAACTGGTAATGACACAGTACGACAACACTGATCGTGGAGCAGTATTTCCACCACGCGAAAATGAAAAGATGATCCTGAAAGGACAAGCAAACAATGATGGAGAGGACATCCGATTGGTATACACAATGTCTGTCACAAAAGACGGAAAGAAAATTATTGATGTGTACCAAAAAGTTGGAACGCTTTTCCCAAACGACAAAAAGAAAGAGTCATCCCCGGACTACACGGGGCCGTTTGGAAATCGGCGTATTGCTTGCTGGAACAAAGAAAAAGATGGGATGAGGTATATGTCACTCACATTTAGTGACAAGAAATCTGAAGGTGGCACAACTAAAGCCATTGACGACAGCATACCTTTCTAAGACACTGTAACACGGCGGCGCGGTTTTCCCTCCTTTCTCCCGCGCCGCCACCACAGGGGGACAATATGGACGAACTATCAGCATGGAAAGAACGCGCACTGCAAGCAGAAAGCCGCTTGCGAGAGATCGCCTGTATTCCTAACGACTCTATAGGGTGGAACGAAGTACGCTCTACTGCCGCAAGAGAGGCACTGGAGACACTGCCAATCCCAGAGAAAGAACTCATATATCTGCGTCAGTCTGTAGACCAAACCTTCCCAGCAGAACTCTGCGTCAGAGATAGTGAAGGTGTTTATTCAGTATATGGAATGACCCCACGCGCACTCATGGGTATGTTGAGAACAGGTGTTGCACTTATAGCACAGACAAAGTTCTTCAATCCCGATCCCGAAGCCAGTTAAGAAAATCAACTCCAGTCTCAACATCTACAAAGCAGTGGGTAAATCCCTCTGCTGTAAGTGAGTTTGGATTGATTACTTGCAAGATTGCATGACCATAGTTTTGGTTGTCATATCCTCTTACAAGAGCATAGGTATCGTATGACTTGTATCCCTTTGCACGAGCAAGCCAAGAAACGATTCCGGTTTCTACTTGCTCCATCTGTGCCAGTTCCCAGTTGTGCTTGTGACCAGCAATGTATAGGTGTGCATCACCCTTGAACATTGCCATCTTCTTTTGACCATGCAAAGGATTCCATTGGCTGTGACCGGGCATGTCATGGGCGGCAACGATTCGACATGCTTCCCCATTTGGGAATCGAATCTCAATCTCTGCTTTCCAATCTTCACTGATTGTGTGCGGCTCGGTCATCCACTTCAAAGGATCGCCGGAGCCAGACCACATGTCATGGTTGCCGCCGATTAGAATAAGTGGATTGATGTTTCTAACAAACCATTCCACCAGCCGCCAAGCGGTATCGTGAGAAGTATCTTGCTCTGCATACAGTCGAGACAACCTTCCCACCCAGTTATTCTGATAGTCACCGAGGCCGCAACCATAGATACCTTCATTCTCCTGCACTAATTCTACATGTCTGCGAAGCACAGGCCAGTCGCAATAGTTATCATCTAAATGTGGATCTCCAAACCAAAGCAAACCGATTGGCTTGTTATCTTTCATTCTGATGCGTTGCCATTTCTTAGCATCAATATGTTCTTTGCGCTTTTCAAAGCGAGAAGTAAGTTGATCAACAACCTCTTCTATTGGAAGATCACCTTCAGGAATAATATCTTTGAAGTAAGTTTTTGTTTCAATCTCATTGCTAGGAAGGATGCCTCTTATTCTTGCTGTTTCCATTCGAGAGTTGAATGTTGATTTGGCAATACCAAGAGATCTAGCGGCATCGGCGGCTGTTTCAAATTGCTCGTATGCTTCTACAACTTGTATTAAAACGTCTTTATCTAACTGCTTTCCCACTGGGTTCCCCTCTCTAGTGGACTAGTATTGATGTTTCTTTCTCTGGTTCTTCGTCTGTCATAATAGAAAACAACTCACTGGCAAGCTGTTCTGCTTCACCAAAGTCTTTCAAGCCGACAACCTTCATAATGATCTCAGGCTCTCCTCTTTCATTCTCCTCCAGATACATGCTGAAAGTATATGTCATTCAAATAAACCAATCGTGTAGTTATCTCCGTCAAAAGTTAGACACTGTTTGCGATTGTGTCCATCAGATTTGTAAGAAACATGAATCCAGCCACTATTAGGCTGACCCGGCTCGTAAAACTCCAAGATTAGTTGATCGAACTGAATGTTATCTCTAATCCAGCAAGCAACCTCATAGTTAGAAACACCTATGATTTCAAAGTCTGCGGCCTCACCCATTGCATGTTGGCTGGTTGGCTTGCTACCTATCTCTTCACACAGCATAGGGCTTCTATAGCCACTGGAGACGATTACAGGCGATTTGAAGTGTCCCCGTAGGGGTTCTAGCACATTTACACAAAGCCCCTCCAGTGCCTCTCTATGGCCTTCTGAGGGGGTATTGTCTATTCCGAGGCGTATCGCTGTCTGACTTTTGGTCATCTCTTGCAGGGTAAAGTGGGGTGATAATCTGTTGCCCATTGGCTCTCTCCCAGCAAGAGGTTTTACTTTTTTCCGCGCAGACCCATGAGTTTGTCTGCACCTTTGATTCCAAAACTGCTACTTATTGCCAAAAATAAGAGCCACTGATACCAATCAGGGAGTGTCTCCAGCACAGCAAAACCCTCTTTGACAGCCTCTCGTGTGCCTTCAAACATCACAAGTGGCAGAGGGAGTAGCAGAACCACCAAAGAAAGTTCGTCTTTCCACGAGTCTTTCGTGGCATCAGCCATTGTGTTTTCCCAGTCAACATCTCCGGCGGCAACCTTTTTAGAAACCTCTGCTTCGGCTTCAGCCTTTGCAACTTTCGCCCTGGATTTTGCTTTAGACTCTTCTGCTTTGCCCTGCACATAGTTCCCTACAATGCCAGCAATCGGTGATATAAAGTTCGTCCACATAACCTATCCTTTATTGAGTGTTGTAATACAGTGAGTTTATGTCTTCCTTCATAAACTTGGGGCAGTAATCAAGCTCTCTAACTTGGTAAGTCTTTCTAATGTTTCTTTCACATTGATAGTCACAATGTTTAATGTAAACGCTTTGGCGACCATCTACATAAGTCATAGTCATCCCTTGCAGAACCAAAGCACAAATAATCTCACCCATCAGTAATCATAAACACAATCAAAAAGAAAAAGAAAATAACCAATCCACCCAGAATTGAGCCGATGATCATCATCATCTCTTTACGTTCTTGCGCCCTCTTTCTTGCAATACGCTTGGCCTCAAGTATCCGTTCCTTTTCTTCACGAATAGCTTTGTTACGCTCCGCAATAATTTGTTGAAACGTACCGTGACCAAAGCGATGGTTAATCAAAGTTCTCATTTCTTGCATGGCTTCTGCCGCAAGTTTGGCATCTATGACTTTTGATGCCGCATCTTTTGTTTGTCCAAGAATTGATTTGTCAGAAAAGCGTTCTTTTTGTATTTGCTTTTCACCAGCAAACAAACCATCCAAAGCCCCGGCAATATCCTTGATGTCATTTGCCGTTGCAATATTGCTTTTGATAAAATCTACAGACTTCTGCACCAAGGCGATGCCAGTCAAAGCGGCACTAATTGGCTCCATCTTTGCGCTCCTGTAGCGCGTTCCAGATGCGTATAGACACCAAGACAAATGCACCGATCATAACAGCAAGTTCAACCCAAGCCGTTGCGTTAACAACCCAAGGCGCACTTGCGGCTCCAGCCGCTATAGTTAGGTCTTGGACTGTCTTGCTTTCCATCAGTCAGCATCCTGTATCGTAAGTGTGCCAGCCTCTACTTGGCGTAGGATTTCGGCGTAGTGGCGATTGGCTGGGTCAAGTGGGACAAACATTTCAACACCATCAATCGTTGCCTTAACAGCTATGTTTTCTGAAGACTCAAAGCGCAAAACATATTGTGCTGACGTAATATTCATTTCACCCATAGTTATAACTCCGCATCCAAAGTGCCAAGCCCACCAGCCGCTTGGTCGCCCGATGTATCGGTATCATTAAAATAAAACACTCTTTGAATAGCCTCTGCCGCTAATGCAGAAGCATTTGCAAAACTGGGGGTGACTGTAGTTCCTG
>Ga0209645_1000928_pt1 | contig 14945 bp, 16 predicted proteins | sample ETNvirenome_6_30_FD_184070 | JGI IMG/M metagenome (GOLD analysis project Ga0209645, IMG submission 184070) | Marine viral communities from the Pacific Ocean - ETNP_6_30 (SPAdes) (version 2) | ecosystem: Environmental > Aquatic > Marine > Oceanic | place: Pacific Ocean | collected 2013-06-19
ACATTTTCACAACCAATATCTTATGCAGTTACGGACTTAGATTATGCTGGAGGTATAGCTACCGCTACCGCCTCCACCACTGCTGTTTCAACCCTATCGGTCGGGGCAGAACTTAAGATTACAGTTGCTGGATCTTCCGGATACACAGTAGGGGACATTGTTACTGTGCAGTCAATTCCTAGTAGTACTACTTTTACTTTTATTACCGACAAAGATGACGATACAAATAAAAATTGTGAGATACAAAGATCTATATCTCAAGGGTTAGGATTTACTCATATGCCGGCGCCCAAGTACGGAGTCTACCACCAGAGACGATTGGCGGTTCCATTCAGATATTCTGTAGATGCTAGTGCAAATAGTTTTACGGACCGTAAAATATTCGATGAAGTTTTATTTTCGGATATATTGGACTCAAATACTTACGATAGAGTATTCGGTCAATTTAGGTTCAATGCTGGTATGGCTGATTTTAACGTAGGTATGTTGTCCTTTGCAGAAGATAAGCTTGTGGTATTTAATAGAAATAGTATACACCAAGTATCTTCTAGTACAGATTTAAAAACCTCTTCAGTGCAATTATTAACAGATGAAGTCGGTCTTATAGCCAGAAACTCTGTAATACAAGTAGGAAACTCGATTATATTTTTATCCGACAATGGTGTCTACGGATTGACTTTCGTTGATAGATACAACCTTAGAGGTACTGAATTACCACTATCTCAAAGTATTGACCCAACGATGCAACGCATAAATAAAGCAAATGCGCACAAAGCAGTAGGAGTATACTTCGACAATCGTTACTATTTAGCGGTTCCTTTAGATTCTGATACAACTGAAGCTACGGAAAATAATGCAATCCTAATTTATAATTTTATTAACAAAGCTTGGGAATCTGTTGACAGTGTAACGGATTCTAACTTTGAGTACATAAACTTAATAGTAGGAGGGAAGGGAAGTAAGAAAGGCGTTTATGTAGTGAATAAATCCGGTGCGATTCACCGCTTGGATGCAACTGATTCCGGAAATGATTCGATTATATCTGTAGTAGGAGGAAGCTTAACTAGTTCTCCGATTACATCATCTTGTACAACTCGTATGTTTACACTGAACTCAATAGACAGAAAAAAATGGAATAACTTCGAGATTCAAGCTCAAGCCGGATTAGGTAGCTCTTGTGATTTTAATTTAACTGGAGTTACAGAGAATATAGATGCTACCCTAGACTTAAAATCAGCATCAGAAATATTGGGATCTACAATCAGTGCTGACGAGGATGTTTCGATTAGGGGTCGTATAGGTAATCAACGCGGATACGGATTTCAACTAACTTTAGCAAAAACAATCGGCAGACCAAGATTGAGATCTCTAAAGGTCGCCGGTTCAGAAACTAAGCGCTCGACAAGTAGTGTACAATAGTATTAAATATTTATTATGGCTGTTTTAAGTAAAGGACAAGATTTTTCGTCTAATGAACAAGTAACTTCTACTAAATTAGATAACTTAGTAGATGCCGCTAAATTTGTAAATACAAGCGGTGTTGCTGTTGCAAATAGTGGTAACGGAACTTGCGTTTCCGATGGTGGATTAGAGGTTTCTAGTTCAACCGGACAATTACAAATTGCATCAGATGGTGTAACTACTGCAAAAATTTTAAATTCAAATGTTACCAAAGCTAAGATAGAGAACGTAGCTAATATGAAGGCTTTGGGTAATACTTCTGGTAGTGCTACGTCTCCTCAAGAGGTATCCATTTTAGATGAGGACGATATGACTTCAGATAGTAATACATCTTTAGCTACTCAACAGAGCATTAAAGCTTACGTTGATGCTAATTCTGGAGGAAGTGGAGGATATAATCTTTACAGAACAGTAGACGCAAGAAACGGTGAAAATCGTGTAACTTGGTTAAATTGGAGTGCAAATTTAGCTGGAACTACAAATTTAGGATCTTGGGGCACTGGGAGTAGCGGTATAGACCGACCAAACATTTTTAGTTTTAGTGCAACTGGTACATATTTAGTTGAATTTACTGGAGGTATAGATGATAACGATACAGCCAGTAATAGAAGTTATGGTTTTCAATTAACAAAAACTTCAGACGGAAGCACATTTAATGAATTGACTGCGACTACCAATACCGGTGGATCCGGAGGTTTAGTAAAAATTAAAGATTTTGCTGGTAATAATCAAACCTTAACTACCAATGCTGGTCCTTGGGGAACATTAAGCTTTGTCTACATAGTAGGAAATACATCCGAACATACTTTAACTGTACACACTACTAATGACAATTTATCATCTTCTAGTACGTGGGAAGGTGCTGGTATAATTAAAATTACAAAATTACCATAATGATACAATCAGTTGAAGCATACGACCAATTAGAAGAAATGGCGGAAGCATTAATGCCGTTTTACAATAAACTACCATTTGAAGGAAAAAAGAAGCCCGAGGATGTAGTAAATTCTTTTGCGTCTAGATGGAGTGATTTAATTTCACAAGGTTTTGGTAAAATATTCGGACTTTGGGAAGATGATAAAATAATTGGAGGAATAGGAGTAGTAAATTGTCCAGCCCTTGAAGACGGAGCTCCGATTACACAAGAAGCATTTTGGTACATAGATGAAAAAAAAAGAGGTAGTGGAGTACGTTTATTTAAGGCTGCTGAAGATTATGCAAATTCTGTAGGGTCCGAGCGTTTTGTAATGGTACACCTCGAGAACTCTATGCCACAAAAGATTAAAAAATTTTATGAAAGACTAGGTTTTACTAAGATTGAAACCGGATATATCAAGGAACTATAATGGCAGTATTATCAGCAATAGGTGCAATAGCAAGTGGTGCAGCAGCAGCTGTAGGAGCAGTAGGTTCAGCGGTAGCAGCGGGAGCGGGAGCAGCAGCGGGAGCTGTGGGTTCTGCGGTAGGCGCAGCGGCGAGTGCCGTAGGTTCAGTAGCAAGTGGCGTAGGCTCTGCGGCAGCAGCGGGTGCTGGAGCTTTAGCTAAAGGTGCTGGTACTGTTGCAAAAGGAGTTGGTAGCGCTATAGGAGCTGGTGCAGATGTAGCCGGTAATATTTTAGGTGCTGGTGCAGATGTTGTAGGTGGATTAGCTAGTGGTGCTGGAGATGTAGTAGGTGGATTAGCTAGTGGAGTAGGAGAAGTAGTAAGCGCCGTAGGAGGTGAAGCAGTAGATGTAGCTGGTAATATTTTAGGTGCTGGTGGTGAAGTTCTTGGAAACGTAGCAGATATTGCGACAGATGTAGTAACTGGTGGAGCCGATGTAGTCGGAGACGTTATAAGCGGTGGTGTAGATTTTGTCGGAGATATAGCAACTGGAGTTGGAGACGTTGTTACAACCGGTGCTGACGTCGTAGGAGATGTCCTAGGCGGCGGAGTCGATGTAGTTGGAGATGTTCTTGGAGCTGGAGCTGATGTCGTCGGAGATGTAGTAGGAGGAGTCTCAGAAGGATTTGGAAACGTTGGAGAAGTAGTAGGAGATGTAGTAGGCGGTGGTGTTGATGTCGTCGGAGATGTTTTAGGAGCCGGTGCTGACTTTGTAGAGGATGTAGTTACTGGTGGTGGAGGTTTCGTAGATGACAGAAGTATCGGAGAGGTTATCGGTGATGTCGTTGAGTTCGCTGGCGGAAAAATAGGTACAATTGCAGATATGGCTGGTAATGTAGTGAATGCAGCTGGTGAATTCATAGGAAATATCAAAGATGGTAACTTATTAGATGCGTATAAAAATTACGAACAAATTTCTGGAATCGTAGATGCTGCAAGTGCAATAGGAACTGGGATTGCTGGAGCAAAAGCTGTTGACGATGTAGGAGATTTCGCAGATCAATCTGAAAATTTCTCAAACCAAGCAATTAATGCAATCAGAGATCCGGGGCAAATTATTACAGAAGCTTATGGACCGGGAGGATTGTACTCACAAGAGAATTTAGATACAATCTTCGATGCTGAGGGTAGAATTTTACCACAAGGTATAGACTTATTAAAAGATTATGCAACTGGTATAATTCAAGGAGAAGGTGGTTTACTTGATGTACAACAACAAATTACTGAAAATACCCTATCTAGAATACAAGAGCTAGGACCGGAGTTTAGAGAAGCTTTACAAGATCCTCAGATAGCACAATTAGTTAATGACCAAATAAATAGATTCAATGAATCAATAGCTAACACAGAAGCTCGTTCAGAAGAACGTTTGGCAGCTGCGGCTGAGTTCGATCAAGGGTTGACTTCAGCACTTGAGTCCGCTGGATTATCTATGGAGGCTTTAAAAACAGCGAGCACAGATAGTGCTACACCTTTCTTAGATACTATCGCTGATGTTGATGCTTCCGGAATATTAGACTTTGATTTAAGTGCCTTGACTGACTTTGATACTTCTGGTCTAAGAGGATTTGACCTTAGTGGAGTAACGGACCAAGACTTTAGTGGACTGGAAGGTATTGACACAGAAGGAGTCAGAGGTGTAGATATTAGCCCAGTAAGCGACTTTGATACAAGTGGATTACGAGACTTTGATTTAAGTGGAGTTACGGATTTAGATTTTCAAAATTTACAAGACTTAACTTTTGATGAATTAGGTGTAGACACTAGTGTAAGCGATGAGTTCTTACAAGATATTAGAGACTTGGATCCTATTACATTCGCTGCTATACAAGAAGATCCTAGATTAGCTGAGTTAGCTCAAATGGAGATAGATGAAGCTAAACGTTTATCAGCAGAGGCTATGGGTCCATTAAGCTTTGAAGCTATAAGAAATGCAGAACAAGCTGCATTACAACAAGGACTTGCTTTAGGTAGAACCACTGATGCTTCAGCTATTGCTAGGGCAGCACTAAGTAGGGAAGATCAAGTACAAAATAGGCAAGATAGAGCAGCAGCGGCAAGATTAAGAGCCTTGGGATCAGTAGGTGCAGCCGCACAAGAAGCAAGAGCTCGAAGAGGACTAAGTGCACAAGAAATAATAGCCTCTTTCCAATCTGCTATTGATAGAGCTAAGTTAGGTGCTCAGACCGGTTTGTCCCAAGAGCAACTTGATGCACTACAACGCAGAACAAAAGCACAACTTGATTTAACTAAAGAATCAAAGCTTGCGGATTTAGGACTTTCTCAAGCAGAGATTGCTGCTAGATTAGGACTTACTGCTGAAGAAGCGGCAACTAGATTGGACTTAACTGCCGCTGAAGCTGCTGCAAAACTTGGAATATCACAAGAAGAAATAGCTACTAGACTAGGATTAGATAAGGAGTCTAAGTTATCTACATTAGGATTATCACAAGCTGAGATAGCGGCTAAGTTAGGATTAAATGCAGAGACCGTAGCATCTCAGTTGGATTTAACAGCTGCTGAAGCTGCTGCTAAGTTAGGTATATCCAAAGAAGAGATAGCTCAGAAACTTAATTTAGAAAAGGGTAGACTTGGAGGAGCTTTAGGACTTGCTATAGATGAACTAGGTATTTCCCAAGCAGATAAGGCTGGACGCTTTGCATTAGATAACGCTAGATTAAACGCTTTATTAGGAACTCAAGCTAGAGAAGAAGCAAGGGCTGAAAGAGGTGAGGGTCGAGAGGACTTCAGAACTACCTTTGATGCAGCATCTGCTGGTTCTGTTGACCCATCTCAAATTTTCTTCGGGGAATCAGCCCCAGCAAGAAATCTATACTCTAGTATATTTGGTATGACTCCGGGACCTATTATGACAGATCCGGGACAAGCGGTAAATGTCGGTATGGGAATTGATGCTAACCAAGCAAATATATTAAGTGGAAAATCTGCTATATCAGCAGTGCAGTCCGCTGGAGCCGCAGATAGAGCCAATACAAATATTTTAGGTTTAGCCAATATATTGGGTCAAATGGATTTCGGTACAGAGCCTAGTTCATCCGGGTCAGCTTTCAACCCAGCACCAGTAACTACCACTAATATTTTCGGGGGTACAACCACACCTTCTGGTGGTGGTGCATTTGGTCAAGATTACGTTGACTCATTATTAACAAACCCGTTAGATGATTTTGAATACGCAGAGGGTAGCCTTTCAGACTTTTTAGATAATCCTTAATAAATTTTACGATGTTAGCAAGAAGCACAACTATAGATCCTAGACTTCAAATGATTAATATGCAGCCTTTGATACAAGCTGCACAAGTAAGAGAGAAAGCTCGAGCAGACCTCAATAAAAGTGTTGTGGACGCTATTGATGAGTTCAATAAAAAGAAGAAGAAGCAAATGGAGGATAAGATTAGTATCAAGAATATACAAGAAATTCTTGGTGTTGATAACCCAGCTTTAGCTAAGGATATTTTGAAAAACCCAATGGTTCTAGAAGCGTACAAGTTCCAACAAGAATCTGACGCTGAGGCTAATCGTGTTCAAAAGCAGTACGATTTAGAAATGGCTAAAATACAAAACAAGCCAAAGAGCGCAAAAGAGTTACAGATTGAGCGCCTTCAAGAAGTTGGTATGACTAGAAATCAAGCTATTGGTGTAGTAGATGGAGCACTTAAAGTGGTTACCGATCCAACTAGTGGGAGATCCTCTGTAGTTGATATGAGAACTAATGAGATAACACCGACTGCATTAAGTGAAGATTTTATGAAGTCTATGACTTCAAAGAAGTTAAATCCCGGAGGAGGAGCTCCAATAGCATCTACTAATTTATATCAAATAGCCGAAGGGACTACTGGTATTGTTCCTACCCTTACAGCTGCACTACAAGGTGTAACTGGTCAACTCGGATTTGATGTAGCCAGTGATGAGCTCATACAGAAGAAGCAAACATTTAATAGTGCAGCGAGTCAAATGAGAAAAGCTTTAAGAACTAGCTCTAAAGTTCTAGCGACAGAAATGGAAATGCTAGACAAAGAGTTTGATATAGAGCCTAGCGCATTTAAAGATGTTAAGACACTCAGAAACAAAATCATCAGTATAGACAGAACTGTTGGAGAAAGAATAGGTTTCCTAGAAGAAGTTATATCAGATCAGTACTCAAATGTAGATGACGTTAATGAAGCTCGTAGACTTAGAACTGATTTACTTAACTTCAAACGTATTTTAGGGGTAAATCCACAGATTGATTCTGCTGCTTCCAGAGATATTCAATCCCTTGTAGATAAATACGGTAATCTTTAATGGCTACTTTAGAACAATTAGAAAGAGCATTAATAAACGCGGATAGATTAGCTGAAAGCGGCGACCTTGATGCTAAAAATGATGCTATATCACTAGCCCGTGAAATTAAAAAAATGCGCGGAGAAAACGTCTTCGATAAAAAAGAAGAAAAGTACGCTCCATCCGGATTTATGCCTTTCTTGAATAGAGAGTTATCTGGACTATATGGGGCTCCAGTAGATATAACTAACTTTTTCTTACCTTACGGGAACATTCCGGGAGGTTCTGAAGACGTTCAAAAATTCTTTGAAGAGAGAGGTATTGCAGCTCCAGCAGACGCAGAGCCCGAAACATTCACAGAAACGATGGGTGAAGTTGCTGGTGAAATATTAAGTTTTGCTGCTCCCGGCGGTGCATTATCAAAAGCTTTTAAGGGAGCAAAAGGAGCTGTAGGAGCCGTAGCTAAACCTATGTATGAGGCTATTACGAAAAAGCCTTTACAGTCTCTAGCGGTTGAATCAGCAGCTGTACCTTTTATAGCTGGAGCAAGAGAGTCAGAATTAGGACCCGTAGGGGAAATGGCAGCTGCGGCTTTTCCAAGTGTAGCTACTGCTGTTAGCCCAACGAAAATTGGCTTAGAGGCTTTAAAAGGATTTCTACCAAGTGAAGCTAAAAAAAGAGCAGCTACTAGACTTCAAAATCTTGCTGGTTCTCCGGGTAAAGCCGCAAAAAGAATAGACACTAAAGAGGGCACTGGTTTATCTCCGGCTGCTATGACCGAAGAGCCCGACCTACTAGCACTAGAGCAAGCGGTACTGGGGGCAGCAACTGGTCCAGTAAGACAAAATGTTTCAATCAACAGAGCTAACCTTATTGACGATTTAACAAATAAAATACTAGTATCTGCTAATAAAAGCGGTCCACGCGCTGTTACTAAAAATAGATTTGAAAGACTAAGTAAATCACTTGATATTAAGATAGAAGAGGCAGCTGACAACGCTAGACAAGCTCTCGATGATTTAGATACTATGGGTCTTGATCCTATGGCTACAAAGACTGAAGCTAATAAAATTGTTAGAACAGCATTAGAAGATTCTTTAACATCAGCTAGAAAACAAGAGGCAGAACTATGGGGCGCTATACCTAATGAGGCTAAGGGAAGTATAAACAACTTTACTAAAGCCTATAACTCTATAGTAAAAAATTTAGCAAGTGCACAAAAGGACGACGTGCCTACTGTAGCTAATGTTTTTCTAAAAGGATTTGATACTAAGCCTAGCGCTCAACCAACTTTATTGGATCAATTCGGAAATCCTATTCCGGGTGTAGTAAAACCAAAAACAAAATTTACTACAATAAGAGAACTTGATGGTGTTTATAAAAAATTAGGAGAGGAAGCAACTCTAGCAAGAGCTAATGGACAGTTTAACAAAGCTAGAATCGCCGAAAACCTTAGAGCATCTATATTAAAAGACTTGAACGGATTCAATGGTGGGGGAGCAGAGTTAAAAGAAGCTAGGGCTTTTAGTAAAACTCTAAATGAAAAATTCTCAAGGGGTGCGGTAGGAAAAGTACTTGGTTTCGCTAGAGAAGGTGGTGAAGCTGTAGCAACAGAGCTCACTATACCTAGCCTAATAGGTTCCGGAAAAGTCAAGGGTCGACTTAATGTACAGCAGTTAATAGAGGCTTCAGATGATCCAACGGCTCTAGAAGGAATATCAGATTACCTCAAGGCTGACTTTAGACAAAACGTAATAAATAGAGAAACCGGTCGTGTAGATAAATCAAAGTACAATTCATTCTTACAAAGAAACGAAGAGATACTAGAATTAGTACCAAGTACAAAACAACAACTTTCCGTAGCAGAAAGTTTAGAGGATGTACAACGCCGAGTTATCAAGAAAGGTCAAGCTTTTAGAAAAGCCTTTGATAAACCTTCTAAGTCTATAACATCTTCTTTAATGGACGAAGATATTTCCAAGGTTGTATCAAGAGTAATGTCTTCGGCTGATCCGGAGTCCCAGATGCAGTTGTTAGTAAATGCTGTAAATAGAGATAAAAGTGGAGAAGCCTTAAAAGGACTAAAGGCGGCTTTGTCTGAGCATTTAGTAAATATAGGAACCAGAACGGACATAAATGGAAAGCCAGTTATAGATGGAATACAGCTTAGAGCATTACTACTAGATAGAAGCTTTAACAATACATTAAGTAAAGTTTTCGACGGTAAAGAAATGGCTGGCTTAACTAGAAACGTTAAGTTAATCGGAGATGTTCAAAAACTTTCATCCTCAAAACCACTGGGTGCTATAATTGACGACAAACCCGGATATGTGATTGAAAAAATTGCTGCTATATTGGGCGCTAAGGCTGGTGCTAAATTATCTGGTACTGCCGGCGGTTCAATTCAGTCCGCTAGTATTGGTTCGTCCGCTGCGCAAAAATTCTTAAATAACCTCAATGCCGATACAGCTAAGGCTTTGTTGATAGACGCTATGGAAGATCCTAAATTGATGCAAGAGCTTCTTAGATTTGACTTAAGAAAGAAAACACCCGCAAGAGTTTTAAGAAACTATATGCTTTCTCCAGTGGGTTCTAGATTAGTGGATTTAGAAATACTACAAGAAGCAGAAAGAGAAGCCAGAACAGAAGGCAGAAAATAAATAACCCCCACCTTTCGGTGAGGGCTAGATAATGGTTATATATATATGCTGACTACATCATAGCAAAGTCTTTAGTTTTTTCTTTTGGGCTTGGAGTTCTTTTCTTCTTTCTTCAAGAGCTTCTATTCTATAAGATATTGTTCTGGACTCCTCTCGAATCATATTTATTCGAGTTTGTATTCGTTCTAAATTACTGTTCATATCTTTATTACTTTTGCGTCTTTAATGGGTAAGTACCCGACTGGTTTTTCTATCATTTTTGTTTTATTAAATTCAGTAGAGTTCGGCAACAATTTATTACTCCAGTTGAAGTTGTAATTATTTCTAGTCATTCTGCTGATGTTGTATACATAAGCATTTCTATTAACTTCCGTCAAGAAAATAAAATCTTTTTTGATTTTTTTCGATATATCAATATTTGAATCGTACTTGATACCTTCTATAAACCACGGATCCCAGACTTGAGATCTGCACTTCACTTCAATAATGTATTTCTTGCACTCGAAATCGAATGGACTGTATTGATCCTCTGGTTCTTCCAGAGTACCAAGTTTAGGGTAGAGTTTTTCGAGTCCTCTTGCGACTGCTCTTTCTTTGGATTTCATAAAGTAGTGACATAGGTGGCGAAAGGGCAATGATTAGGACCCACCAGCATCTTAATAGCCGGACTACCTATGTCAAATTATACGAATAAACCTTTATGATTGTAGAACTTGAACTTACCTTTTACGTCTCGTTCACCTTCTCTATTTTTTGCTATGTTGTATTTCAATTTAACATAGGTTCCGTTCCCGTCAACTGCTTTTGATAGCTCCATATCATTTTCTTCTGTCCACATAAGTATAATGACATCTGCATCGTTCTCGATGTCACCGGAGTCTTTGAGATCGTAAATAGCCAAGCCACCCTCTCGGCGAGCTCCTTCTCTATTTACTTGGCTGAGTAGCAGTACGCCTACATTGAGTTCAAGTGCTAACTGTTTAATCGTGTGTGAAATATCTGCAACGGCATCATTCTTAGACATCGTTTTGTTTTGAAATGGTATCAGTTGTAAGTAGTCAATAACCAAAAGCTTTACATTATGTCTACGAACCATTGTCCTAGCGTGTGAGCAAAGCTCTCCAATATTCTTGATGGAATGTATACTATACATAGGTAAGGACTTGATAGCCTCGCATCCTTCTCGTACTGACTCCATATCAGATTCCTTTGCTACGCGGTCTTTAATGCGCTTTAAATTGATTCCGGACTTGAGGGTGATGATTCTCTTAGCCACTTGCATTTGAGGCATTTCTAGGCTAAATATGCCGCACCCAGCGCCCCCTAAGACAGCAGCTCTGGTAGCTATATTGAGAGCGAGTTGAGATTTACCACAAGATGTAGGAGCGGCGATAACCACTACCTCTCCAGCACCAATACCATTGTTACCAAGCTTCTCATCTAGGTGATCTATATGAGTCTTGATTACGTCCTCTTTGTACTCGCCCTTCATCTGCTCCTCGAACTGTATCATAAGCTGTTCGACAGAGCTAGATAGGCTCATATCTAATTTACTGTCAGAGTCTAGTTCAATGAGTTTCTTTTCAACACTAGCTCTAATGCTTTCCGGCGACTCGGACTCATCCTCAGCTTGCTCTAGACCAATCCTAAAAGCTCTGATCATTCTTCTAAGGTTGGACTTGTCTTTGACTATATTTACTAAATTCTGTGCCTCTAAAGGACTAGTGCTTTTATCAAGTAAAGTTACAACTAAGTCCATACCTCCGACCTCATCAAAAGCAGAGGAGCTTTTAAGCTCCTCCACTAATGAAATCTCAGATAATGGTAGCCCTCTCTGCGCAAGTGAAGCAATGCACTTAAACGTCAGATTGTGTTTATATAGGGAGAAATCCTCTGGTTGTATTTTGTGGGAGATGCTATCGTAAAAATCACTTTTATCTCCTTCTAAGCATTGTGCAAGTATTCGCTCTTCAGCATCGACATTCTGGGGTATCTTCAAGTTGTTTTCTTCCATCATCTATTTGTTCTTTCATCACTCTTAGGCACTGTCCTAAGTACCTTAGGTGGTTTCTTTTTTCGCTGTCAATTTTGTTTTCAGTTGCCTCGTTTTGTAGATGTAAAGCAAGGTCAACTCCGTCGTATAGATTGTCAAGAAGTTTGTTAGTCATAGAGTATAATCATATCATTTAAGTCTAATCCAAACGTTGTATATCATCTAGTTCTTTTGGTAACTTCTTCTTAGATATGGCTTTAAGTGTCCACATCCAACAAGCTATATTCCAGAGTACTGCCCCGAAGTGATCTTCGGAGGTGTCGCCATCTCTGCACTGCATCAAGTGCCTATAGGCGGCGTCGCAATATCTAGAGGTGGGTATACCCTTTCTCCAGTTATCCGGTCCGTATTTACTTGCACCATCTTCAAAGCGTTTAGCCATAGACATTATAGCACAAGTCGGTATCATACTAGGCAATCCTTTGCCTCTCATAGAATCCCGAACTGCCCCCGTATCGAAGGCAGTTCTTGATCCAGAATCTGGTAACTCTTCCATTAAAAAGGAGCTGAGTCGTTAGATGATTGTGACTTACCTTCTTGCTTCTCAGATACAGCGATAGAGAAGTACTTGCCGGCTTTGTCGCTAGTTTTGAGCCAAGCTGATAGTTGGTAATCTTTACCATCTACATTGATCGGACCACGAAAGTCCGGTTGTGACTCTTTTTGTTTATCGTTTTTGAACAGTGCGCCTCTGTTATTATTATCGTATTGTGTCATAATTTTACATCATATCATCAAATGCGTCCGTTTTTTGAACTGCCTTTGACTTTGGTTTACTAGTTGTTTTAGATATTTCTTTTCCGTGAGTGTTAGTGGCATCCGCATCCTTTGTATCATCAATAGCGAATAAACCATTGAGTGCGTACTTTCGTGCGTAAGAACTTGCTGACCCAGTTATCTGAGCCTCGTCCATACCTTTCTTCATCATAGCTTCTCTTGCCAATGCCGCACTGTTAGCCACCAAAGCTCCAGAGCTTGCATCAAACAAGGACGCAATGGCTCTTACATAAACCCTTGCGGCGCCACCCACTTCGATGATCTCATCGTGGATTGTTAGTGCAGCGTTATATTTTCTCAATAGAGGCTTTACAGCTTCTAGTATATCTTCGGCGGATCTATATTTGTACCCGCCGAACTTATTTGTTTGCCCCTTTGGAGCTACCAATTCGCATTGGATTCTTTGTAGTATTTCTTTACTCATTTTTTAATTATCTTTTTGTATAAGTTAGTCCTCTCTTTTGCATTTTTGCTTTCCGAGAGTTGCTGCCTATTAACTCCTAATTTTTTTAGTATGTCAAGCTGAATCTCTTTGTTCAAAGAAAAAAACCTTCTGTACAGTTGTCGATACCCCTCTGGGTGTAGCAGTGTAGTATCTCCTTTATCTATGTAAGAAGCCATATTTCTTAGTATCGTAGATAATGATGCTGACTTAGCACCTTTTGATAATCGCTTGAAAGCGTTTTCAATACGACCTAAGAAAACATTACCCTCTGATGATACAACTCCTCGGACAAATCCGGTGTCGTGATTGTGGTCTACTGCCCAGTTTTTAGTCTTGTACTCCAGTAAAGGACACTGACTTGGGGTATTATCCTTGCGCCACTCTGCAAGTTTATTCTGAGGTAGGTACTTCATTTACTTCTAGTATCTGTATCCTTGCTCCTTTCTTTGTTGTTCCGTATCCATCTTTACTGGGCTTAACTGGACACAAGTACTTTACAGCTTGTGCTTTATCTTTAGCCCACCTCAATGTGTATCCTCGATATTCTGGTGGCATATCAAAATGCCTATATAATATCTCATATTTCTTCATTACTGTATAAGATGGTAAATCCTTGTCCCCCCATAACTCCTACAACGTTGTAATCAATCCATTCAATAGCCTCTTCAAGTTTCATATCTTGCTCGGACATAAAATACTTAATCATTCTATCGTAATCGTATACCAGCAATCCATTTTGATCAGTACCTACGATAGCGTAGTCTAAATCATCAAAGCGGATAGCCTCTGGGTCTGCTCCTTCAAGATAAATATCAAGATTAGGATTCTTCATTCTTGGTTATCTTTTCTAAGGTGTCGTCATATATCTTAGCACTCTTATCAAAAGCTGGTTGTGTACTCTTTATAACATCAATGAATTGATTGTATATTTCTGAGGTTCTATCTTTGCCGGTGAAAATAGATACAAATTTGTACTTGAAGAACTTTAAATATGGGAAGTGCTTCATTACATCTTTTATCATCTCAAAGTGTTGAATTAATTCATCACTTGAACCCTTTAACGTATCTCTTTTGAACGCTAGGGCATCTTTAATTGTTGCGTAATCTTTTTTGTTTATTATTAGTTTCATATTTTTTTTTAGGTTTAGTCATTCTCTCTTGCCAATAAGTTTTGGCTGAAAGTTTTGCGCACTCGAAGTAATGATTGAACTCGTTGTCAGTCCACTCGTAGTGATAATGATCGGCAGTGTTTGTATCTATACAAACTGATCGTACCTTTGGGAAGTAGTCTAACTTCAATCTCTTAGCAAGCATTACGCTTTCAATAGCTAGTTGCTTACAATCCTTGGGGTAGAACTTACCCTTACCATCTTTACAACTTCGGCATTTGTAATCAGCTAAAAATATCTTCTGATCTTTATCTAAACCTATGAAGTCAATACTGCCAGCTATCTTGAATCTTGCATCTGATATAATGTACTCGCAGTCAACGACTTGCACTCCCTCTTCATTGACCCAATCAATAAAAGGTTTTGCCCAATCATCATAAGCAGTAGCATCTCCTTCTCCATCTAGTAGCCACTCTTCTATTCTCTTGTGTACTGCAGTACCGAACTCTGAGCTTGAGATCATCTCTCCAGTAAATGGATGCTCCCTAAATCCGTAGACCCATTCTTTTAAAATTGAGTAATGAACATTGGGGTGTTCTCTAGCTAGTTCTACTAGCTTTTTCGGTGTGTATATACTATCTAAAAAATCATCTTTAACAATACCAAGAACAGTCGTCACCGAAGGATAGGCACGACCTCTTTTGTTGGCTTGGTGTGGGGTAGTAATATCTTTTAAGAACTCTGGGTTTTTGGAGCTTGTGTAGAAATGTGCCATA
>Ga0209645_1000930_pt1 | contig 14928 bp, 24 predicted proteins | sample ETNvirenome_6_30_FD_184070 | JGI IMG/M metagenome (GOLD analysis project Ga0209645, IMG submission 184070) | Marine viral communities from the Pacific Ocean - ETNP_6_30 (SPAdes) (version 2) | ecosystem: Environmental > Aquatic > Marine > Oceanic | place: Pacific Ocean | collected 2013-06-19
ACAACTCCAGATGAGTATGGGGGTTTCAGTGATCTAGGATTGGGTAGTGATGACATGGGTAGAACCATAGAAAATTTAGTGTACACAGAAATACCTTATGGTAAGTTTAAAAATATGACACCTGAAGATTATGAACAGATTGTAAATTTATATAAAGATGACCCTAAACTTAGAATACAACTATTAAATAAATACAAAGGTGAGTTTACTGAAGGTGGAACTAAGCTACCAAAAAGCATACACACAGAAGCAGAAGTAGCTATGTTTAGTCCTGAACTAAAAACATTTAAAAAGGTTACAGATAATCCTGAAATACTAGAAAGAGTCGCAAAAGGTAATGAAGCCTTTGATTATATGAAAGACATGGAGATGAAAATTGCAGGTATAGATGCAGGAAAACTAACAGGCAATAGAGTTGAACAACAGAAAGCCTACAATACTATAAGAGACTATATGAATGCAGGTATAGATATGGGTAAATACACAGGTACATATGGTGCAAGAGGTAGTTATGATGTATTCTTACAACAAAACATAATGGATGGTATGAAGTTTAATAGTCTAGTATCTCAGTTAGCTATCCAATTACCTAAAGGACAGAAGAAACGCAACATGAGAATACTCAGTAGAATATTAGACAATAAATTTGAAACTACAACAGGTGCAGTTTCTAGAGTAAGACCTACTTATGAACAGATTGCAGAAGGTATAGCTGAAAAGGACTTTAGTGCTAAAAAAGTTATAAATGATTTGGGTAATACTTTAGATAAAGTAAAAGATAATTTAGTAGACTTCAAAAATGAAACAGGTTATATTGAAAAACTTTCTCCAAGACAAGTAAAAGAACTTATAATGGAAATCACACCCAAGTTAAATCGTGGTGGATTGATGACTCGGTAATTACCACAACCCCAACACCCTACCATTACCCACAATAATAAATAGACACGTAACAATATGCAAAGTATACCAAAATATCTGTGCTAATTTAAACAAATAAGTGTCTCATTATCCCCATAGCCAATGCTGCACAAGCAACACCATTTACCATAAGCAATGCTCTGTCATGCCATATGTAAGCCATACCTGCTAACAAGCCTGTGCCTAAACATGAAGCTATTAAATCATAGAAGGGCAACACACCTGCTGCCCTACATATAATTCCTGACATAATTAAGAATGAACCTGACCATTTTAAATACCATGATAAATCATGAACAGGTGTTACTTTATTAACGAGTATCTCCTGACCCTTGTAACTTTCCTCTTTCTTTCCTGTCATTAAGTTTCTCCAAATTATTTTCCATTATTTTACCAAGACTAACATCCACTTCAGATGCCAACATAGCACAATACCACAAGACATCTCCTATCTCTGATGCTACATCTGATTGTGTTCCATCACGAATAAGTTTTTTAACTTTACCTGCAACTTCTCCTGCTTCACTGACAAGACCAAGAGAGAGATAAGGCAGTGCATCTTTCTTAGGATAGATAGCAGTTGACTTTGCTTTCTCTTGATACTCATCTGCAGTAATCACACTAGTGTTTCTAGACTGCATGAACTTCTTGGCTTCTTCTTCTAGATTCATCACGTTTTACTTTCTCTAATTGTTTGAAGTAGGCAAAGTTATAACCTCTCTGCCACTCTCTATGTTGCATGGTGTTAGAATTATAAGGACTCACTGTCGCTATAATTTTATGCCCTTTAACATTTCTTATATACTGATTACCCTTGAAGGCATTCACCCCACGTTCAAACTGAATACGTAGAGGTGCATCATATTTACTTAGATTTGGATTTCTCTTCTTTCTTTTCATCTTCTTTCCTTTCAAAATATTTAATTACCATTCCTAATCTGTCATCAAATTGAGCAATCTTTTCTATCTCTTTATCGATAGTTTCTTGTATGTCAGAGTGCTCTCCTATACCTACAGTCATTCTTAAATAAACTTCTACATTAGCTATGTGTCTATTTATATTTCCTACGTAGTAGGATTTTAATGCATTTAACATTAAGTCTCTCATATAATATCTCCTTTAAAATAAAAATTATAGTTAAGAGGGCAACACAAATAAAGTATTCTTCAATCATGCTACCCTCAAGTGCCTCACTACCTACAAAACCTGCAAACACTAGAGTAAATAGATAACTTACTATAGGTATTAAGACTATACCATTAACTAGCCTCAATGTCAACTATCTCACAAACTCCTGCAGTACAAGCAAGTTCTTTACTGCCACTCGTAGTGTCTTCTTTTTCAAACTCCTGTAGCTTACTCCAATCTATAGCAGATGGCATAGCTTTTGTCAAGTTATTATATTCTTCTTCATTAATATCTTGATAAGGAGCTTGTTTATAAGTGTGCTCACTAAATGGTAAGAATGATATACCTGATACATCATCAAAGTTATCATATACCCATGCACCCACTTGCATCCATTCATTCTCTTTAACAGAGACAGTGACGGAAGGTTTATGCTCACACCAATACTTTTGATAGGCTAACCAAAAGTCTAACTGTTCAATAGCAGTCATCTGTGTACGTGTTACTGCACCTGTAGGTGCTTTCATAGGAAAGCTAAACACAGTTGTACTATCAGGTTTCATAACATCAGGTTCGTTAGGTATAAGTGATTCTTTCATGAACTGTGTAATAGGGTCTTTATTATCTCCACGTACAGTTCTAATATAAAAATCATTATGTCTTGCATGAATACCACTAGCACTGTCCACTAACTGAGATACAGTTCCTGATGGTTTGATACAAGTTATTGCAGTAGACTGTGGTATATCTAGAACCTTAGATATCTGTAGATTAGTTTCTACTGCTACTTTTCTTAACTCAGTCAACACATCTTCTAGTATATCCTTGTTAGTTAATACAGGACAATCTAATATACCTGTTAAAGATACACCTAATAATCTTTCTTCTTCTGTATTATCTTTCCATACTTTACGTAAGTATTTAAATTCAGTTAAAGTAGATTGAAACGTGCCAAGAATAGTAGATAATCTTACTTTATCTTTCAAGGATTCTAATGTATCTGTTTCACGTGCAACAACTTCAGTTAAGTTACAGAACTGATAAGGTCTAAGTATAATTTCACTACAAGGATTACACCCAAAGAAATAATCTTCTTTTCTTCTACCATTTTCTTGTACCTTTTTGACTGCTGCTTTACGATTAAAGATACCACGTTCTCCTGACTTTGATTCATACAAAGATGTCCACTCTCTCATGAATGTACCCATGTCAGGCTTACCTTTATAGGCAACAGAGTTATTAGCTAGTGCTCTCTGTCCTTCATTCTCCCACCATTGACCTGACTTAGCATGACGCATTTGATCATCACCAAGATTAGATAATGATATAAGAGCAGAACGTCTAACACCACCTACGACTACAACCTCTCCTATCTTACACATTAAATCGTGACACTCAATAGGATATAATCTTCTACCTCTAGCACCCTTAAACTTCTCAATACAGAAGTCAAATAGTTCTTCTAATGGAGCAGGACCTGAAGCTCTACCACCAAACGTTTTAAGTCTAGCACCTGCAGGTCTTACCTGTGATGTATCCCACTTAGGTATCTGTCCTACATATAACATAGCAATCATTTCACGTAAAGCTCTTGCCCATCCGGGTCTACTATCTGCAACTGTAATGACAGTCGTGCTATCTTCAAAGTGCTCATTAACTACAGGTAACTTATCTACATTCTCTCTTTCAACAGAAAAGCCTACACCTGTGCCACACATAAGTATATACATACATTCATCAAATGAACGTGGACTATCTACAGGTATATAACTACAGTTGTATCCTGCCACATGGCATCTATCTAATGCTACACCTGCAGTCATTAATGCTCTCATGCTAGGCATAATACCTAAAGACATAATACCATTAGTTAGTTTTTCTCGTAATGCTTTAGTTAAAACATAGCCATGTTTCTTTTTTAAATGACTGCCTATATAATCAAAGTATCTGTCCACAGTTTCATCCCATGTCTCTCGTCTTTGATCTTCCTCTCTCCATCTTGCATACCTAGAAAGAGCAATAAAGTTTTGATAATCGGTTGGTAAATAGTTATTCATCTTGTCTCCTCACTAAATGTTTTCATATGTGTAATCTTTACACCTTCTAAATCATGCAAAGAATCTTTTATATAATCCTGTATCTCTTCGTCAACTTTACCATCTGCAGGAACAGGATAATCCTCAGGGTCTATGTGTAACGTAATATTAACTTTAACTTTTATCATCATCTAACTCATCTATCAATTCGTTAAGATACCATTGAGCTTTCTTTAAATCTTCTACACCATTCTTATATCTATATCTCCACAAGTATTTCATAATATTACCCTGTAGATAATACTCATATCCTGTGTCTGTCATAGCTTTGATTGCATCAATCGTCTCTATTCCATTTTTATTATAATGTGGTGGGTGATTAACCATATCTTCTTTCTTTGAACCTGATAAATATTTAGGTTGCTTTCCTTCCGTCTTCTTTTCCATAATCTTCCTAACCTCTCTAAATCTTTTTCTTATTTCTTCTCTATACATCCCCACATAATACTCCTATTTTCTACTAAAGTCAATAGAAATAACATTATCATCCGTTTTAATATCATCGGTAAGTAATACATCAATGGGCATATGTTCTCTTGCTAAGATTTCTGCATCCTCTTCTAGTTGTTTATCTTCTGACATTATTGGTATCAATGCACAAACTCTTCTTGCAAGTTTTAATAAGTCCACTTGATCTTTCTTATCAAGAGTCATTCCATTGGAAGATACTAAAGCAACAGACACATCTCCTGTCCACTTCTTTTTTTCTACAGAGGGTTTCAGTACAATGCAAACATCATTATTCTTTATCATTATTTTTTTCTCCTAATTTTTGAACCTGAGAATTTTATAAAGTTAGGGTGCTTATTCTTACCTTTTTCTTTTATCCAATCCTCAGGTATTATTCTATCATAATAACGGAATCCATATTTAATACACCACTCCCCATAACTAGACTTTGCTCCTTTACGTAGTTTGTTCCTACTGTTTTCAAAGACAAATCTAATATCTAAGTAGGGGTGTTGTTTCTTTATGGCTAGATGTTTACGTCTGTCTGATGCTAAAAATCTACCTTTAGTTTCTATTATTATTCCATTGTTTAACACGAAGTCAGGGGTATAGGTGCGATAAGCTAAGTCTTCCCACTCAATCTTAATAGCTTCGTAAGTAAACTTACATTTATTCTCCTTCAAGTATAGAGAAATTTTATGTTCTAATCCACTTCTATACCCATGCTTAATAGCATTTCTACGTGCTTGATGAGGAGACATCTACAGGAAAGTTCTCCAACCTGTGAATGGACTCCACTCTTTATAAGATGAGCTAGTATTATAGGTATAACCCAATGCTTTTAGCTCTTCTTTTACTGCCTCGTCTGCTAACTTCTTAGCTTCCATAGCATCTTTCAAACCTTTCGTTCTCATTTCACGATAGGCTTTTTTAGCTTCGGCTAACTCCTTTTCCATATTCTCTATGTTAGCCTGTAGTTCGTCAAGTTTTTTCTCTGACATTACTTTACACTCCATATTTTTTTTGCTTCATCTTTCATCTGTCCTGACCACAACCAAGAGTCGTAGTTAGGATAAACAAGTGAAGCTAACTCATGCTTATCATCACTGATAGACAAAAACTTCTGTATACCAAGAGCAACCTTTTGAAGTTGTTTCTTGTAAACAGATAAGTCTTTTAAAGTAAAGACCTTACTATCCTTAGGAGTAGCGAAGAATAAATCTACACTACTCTTTGGATATGCCATAGAATATAAAGCCATCTGTCTTTTCTGTGCCTCAGTTGGTTTAGTAGGCATTCTTGTAGACGTTTTTAAATCTACAATCTTATCCTTAAACCTGAAGTCAATATACCCTATGACAGGTACAGGCATATCATCAAACTGTACTTCAACTTTTTCTTGATAGTCCTCAAGATTATCATAGTTGAAGTTCTTATCAATGATATTGCCAAAGTCATTCAATAACTTTTTTTCTTTTGCAGTTTTGACATCTCCTAAATCTATCAAAGACTCTGCACAAAGAGACATAAACTTAACATCCAAAAGATTAAAGTCAAAGAATCCTTTTTCATATTTGTCGGCTAGTACAAACTCAGTAGCAATACCCCTCACTGCACTAGCACCACTTGAAGATTTAATCCCAAACAGATACCTTGCTACCCACAATGACATATCATTGATGTAAGTATTTATACTACTAGGTGACAAGTAGTTTATACCATGTGCTTTGAAGGGGTTATTACTTTTCATTATACTACTTCTTTATCATCAATCTGCACAAACGAATCAACTGTTTCTGCATCATCAGGTGATAGACTTGAATTAACATTCTCATCCCACTTACTTAATATATAAGCATTATGATTCTCAATCCAAGAGATGAAATCACTAAAAGTTTTTTGATCATCTTCTGATACACTCAAACTCTTAGTCATATCCATAGCTACCTTTGGCACATAAAACTTTTCTCCATTAGGTATACTTCTAGCATCACCTACTGCAGTTATTGTATGTTGCACAGGCAACTTTCTAGCTTTAGATAGTTCTGTAAACGGACTACCTACAATCTTAAATGCTTCACGATTATCTATCTCCCAAATAAAAGGGACATTAGTTACGTCATCAAGATTGCCATCTGTCTCTGTCTTAAAGTTCTTAATAGAAATTAATCCAAAGATAACTCTGACTCTTTTTATTTGCTTAATAAGAGTCTGCATATCTGCAGATAAAGATTTAAAGTCTTTGATATAACCACTAGGTTTACCACAATTAAATGTGCCTTGTGTATCTTTTAAATCTACATTAAGATTATCTGCCATGATAGTCTTATGATATGTACCCTGAGGCTCACCCTGCTTTGCATTAGGGTTCTTTACAAACTTCTTATACATAAAACGTTGCATAAAAGGTCTGATAGTTACCTCTTCACCATAGTATGCAGTATCTTCAGGTACATCTAACTTATAAGAACCTGCCTTTATTTTTACTACAGTCTCTACTTCATCGCCAACCTGCTTCTCTCCCATGATTGGTTTATGTTGTAGTTTTAATCTAGCTAGAGTGCTAGACTTTTTATCAGATGATTCTCCTGCTATACCCATAGCTTTAGCCATCGCAGAATAATTATCTGTATTGATAGTAACAATATCATTCATAATTTTTACCTTCCTTTCTTAAAGATTATTTGTTATATCACATTATGTCTTTTGTGTCAAGCCAATTCTTACCTATTTTCATATCTAATGTTAATGGTACATTAAAATCAATATTGAATTGGTTATCTATTATCTGTTTCATGTTGGCATTAATAGTCTTCAACATAAATACTACCTTCTGTTTCTCATCAGGATGTACGTCAATGACTATTGAATCATGAACAGTATTCACAATACAAGATTGTAAATCTCTTAGTTTATTTTCTATCTCAAGTAATATGACAGGCACTATATCTGCAGTAGCAAAACTTTGTACAGGATAATTCTTTATCTGTGTGAAGTGTGATACCTTACCACTACCATATCGTTGTACATTATTAAATGCAAACTCTCTGCCTGAAGGTGTCTTTATCTTACGTGTATTCAGAGCTTCTTGAGCCAATCTGGTGTGCCATAAGTTGACTTCCTTGTACTTTTCCGTGAAGTGTTTATAGTACGTTGCCTGTGCAGACGATCTGCCAAATCCTGTTGCTCCATATAACGGAGCAAACGTGTGTGCCTTCGCTTCTTGACGAGTAGTAGGCTCACCTGCATCACTAATAACACGAGCAGTATAACTATGCACATCAAATCCATCTTCAATCTCCTTCATTGCTGTTTTATCTTGAGACAGATAGGCTGCCGTTCTAAATTCTAACTGAGCAAAGTCTGCCTCTAATATCTCTCCATCTTCCCAACGAGATACAAATACTTTCTTTACAGGAAATGTACCACCTCTAGGCATATTCTGCATATTAGGGTCTGCTCCACTAAATCTACCTGTGGCAGTTCTATGTTGCAGTAACCTTACATGAAGTAATCCATCAGGCTTTACAAATCCCTCTATGCCTTCAACAAAAGAAGACAGATAGGTATCTAATGCAGATAATCTTTGTATATCTTTTAAGAAAGACATAGCCTGTGTCATGTGCCTATCTTTTGCCACATTGTAAAGTGTATCTAAATTAGTTTTACTTACTGTAAATCCATGAGCACTTACCCACTTTGAATTAGGTGGAGAAAACTTTAACCCTGCAATATGCTTAGTAGGAATGAACTTATATCCTTGTCCACCACAGTGTGAACAGGTGCTAGGCTTGGCAAAAGGTTGTCCATTCTTTTTAATCTTTCTGACCTGTCCTGTGCCTCTACAATTTAAACATTGCATAGCTTCTGTCTTATATAACACAGTAGAATTATATGCTATTGCATTTTTAAAATGCTTGGGTAACATATTAGGATGGAAAGAGTTACCCCATAGAGCTTTATCTTTAGGCTTTCTACTATAAATAACCCAAGACATTTGTTCAGGACTGTTGAGATTAATAGGTGTATCACCCATAAGTTCTTTAACTTGTTTAGTTAAACGTTCTTCAATCTCTAACTTCTCTTGCTCAAACTCTTCCTTAACTTCTCGTAGTTTATTTTCATCTACTTTAAATCCATTACGATATATCTTAGCTAAAGTGACTGCCACTTTATTTGTAAGCACTACAGACTCCATTAGTCCTGCATACTCTTGGGTATGTAACTTCTTATACTGCTCATCACTTAACTGTTGAGTGGCACGTAGGTCTGCAGATAAATACTCTGATAATTCTTCTCTAGGTATTTCGTCTGTGGCATAACCTTTAGCAAAATATTGTTTAAGAGTATCCTGTTTCTTTGTTTCAAGATCATATCTTTCTGCACAATCTTTTAAATGTAAAGGTTCTTTAATACCTCTTTGCATTATATACTCTGCTAACATGGTATCAAACACAGGACCATCATATTTAAATCCACACTCCCATAACCACATCAAGTCGTAGGCTATGTTATGACCTATTAATATAGTAGCTCGGTCAAGCAACTCTTGTACTCCAACATGAGGTGTATCATCTCTGTCCATACTGTATAAGTATTCAGTACCTTGATCAGTAAGACAACCCACCATGACTAGTTTGTTAGTAGGTTCAAAGGGATCAAGATGCATCTTACCATTCTTTTTAGTTACTGTATTTTCTACATCAAGTGTTAGTTTCATATTTTCTCTCCTTCAATATATAGTTATCTATGAAATGATTCAAATCGTTTTTGTGTCTATACCATTTATTCTTGTGTAAAATTCTCCAATTATCATTAAGTAATGTAACAACAAACTTACCATTTATTAGCACAGTTCCACTATCATAATCTTCTACTTCTAAATCTTTATGTTCTATAAGTTTTATTAGTTTTCTAATTCTATTCACTTCTCTTCTATGACTATTAGAATACTGTAGCTTATGATCGTTTCGTTCATCACATTCTTTTGCGAGAATCTCTTCTTGTTTTAATTCTTCTCGTAAGTCAGGTAAATCTTTTTCACTATATAAAAACTCTTGTCTTTCTAATTTACTTTTATGCTTATCTAAATACTGCATAGCTTTACCTAACTTATACGTGCTATCAGTAAATGCACCTAATCCTGTATTACAATGATGACATATCCATCCTCTAAATGTTTCAGTTTCATGGCAATGATCAAGCACCCAATTCTTCATGCGAACTTGACCTGTCCTAGATACTTCTTGTAATGTTCTTTCACAAATAAAACATTTATGATGCTCATCAGGGTAATCATTTTCTTTTCTAAGTTTTGCTAATACTCTTTTGTGTCCATTCTTGCATGACTTACAAGTTCTTTTTATTTCACCTGATGCCATAGTAATGTAACTAGTAACAGGTTGTTCAATCTTACATTTAATACATTCAATATACTTTGTCATGCTTGATACCTCGCAAGTTTATAATCTAATTCACATACAATCTTACCATGCCAACCTGTAATTTTATTCTTCACAATGTTAAGATGTCTGATTGGGTCTTCACTCTCTTGTCCCTCAACTACAGGGTTTTTAGCTATGAGGATCATAACATCTGCCTCTGCTGCTTTACCTGTACGTGAGCCTTCCATCATAGCTTGGTTCAATATAACTTTACCTTCTGCCTCTGCATTTAACTGTGACATATAAAAGACTGCACAGTTAAATGCCTTACCAATCTGACGAGCATGTATAGCATTAGCTTTCAATGCTTCATCTGTCCTAGCAAATCCTTGTGTCGTAGCAAACTTATCTCCCATATCTAACACAAGAACATCAGGTTTATATGCTTTACACACACTCTCTACCCAATTCATATCTTTATTTGTAGCATCCTTGAGAGACACATTACTCTCAACTTTTTTCCACAAATCTCTAGCTTGGCTAGGATTATTTTTTATCTCATGCATATCCATACCTGTAGATGCAGTTAAGTATCTAGCACCCACTCTCTTAGCCTTTTCTTCATTACAAAGTACAATACATCTAGCACCTTGACTTGCAAACCCTGATGGGGAAGCGATTAGAGAGGCATGGAAGCTAGTTTTACCTGTGTTAGGTCTAGCACCTACCTCAATCAAATGACCTGAGTTCACACCCTCTAATTTGTGGATAAGAGATGGTATGTTAAATGTCCATCTTGTGGCTAGATCATTAGCTTTTATTAAAGATTCTAGACTAATGTCTTCCCAATCAATATTTAAGTTAGGTATGAAATCCTCTCCATATGAATCAAGTATGTTTCTCAGAGGCTCAAGTGTGGATTGAGTACCATTAACATAGTCAAAACCAATATTAGCAATATCCTCACCCACAACTTGTTGAAATAGTTTGGATAATACTTCTTGTGCAATATCTTTACCAAGTTCATTCTCCTTTTTCAATGTAATAAATGCAGACTCATATGCTTGTTTCTGTGCAGTAGTTAGATTAGGATTAGAAGCCAAGAACAAAGCCTGTATCTCATCAGAGGTTACAGTTCTGTCATACTGTGTCATTGCTTTATCAATAGTCTTCTTAATAATCCTCATATCTTTACTGAACAATCTCTCAGGGCACTTAGCACCCTTGTGATCATCATAGAAGTCTTTATTCATTAAAGTTTTAAGTAGTGATAGTTCCATTTATTAACTCCTTCAGTTTAATTAAATCATTTTCATTTTTATATTTTAAATCATCTTCTAATCTTAGCACTAAAACTTTATTAACACAACCTCTAAGTTCCTTTGCCATAGCAAAAGACTTATTACTAGCATCAGGGTCTAGAGCAATTATAACTGTTGAGAATTGTTTCAGATACTCTCTGTGATGTTGTGATAAAGATGTTCCTAACAAAGCAACCCCAACACACCCCTCACTATCCAACACAGAGGCACTTACGCAATCCTCAACAATTACTGCAACGTTACCCTTGCCATAAGCAAAAGGCACGTTACTGTTTCCATATCTTTTCCACTTAGGTCTAACAAAAATGCTTGTTGATCTCCCAACTGCATCAACTATTAAACCTTTGTGCTTGATAGGGAACACTATCCTCTTGTCTTTGACATCAAAGTACAAGGGAATCCTTTCATAATCTAATCCATATTCGTATGCAAAACTTTTTACTTCAGGTCTGTCCATGTGAAACACGACTGACTCAGGCATCTCAAATTTTTCTTGTGCCTCTTTAGTATTTTGGAAGTGGTTAATGATATCGGCAACTGATAGTTTAGTTTTCTTTGAGCCTGATACATTGCACGATGCTTTGTAGCAGTTCCATATTAACTTGCCCATATCATTTGTTACTGTGAAAGTTTTGTAGCCATTGCAGTTAGGACAATCCATTCTTTTAGTTTCTCCATTCGCAATGTCATCTGATATGTAATTTATTATACTGTTCATCGTGGCACATCCTTAGTGCTTTTAACATAGATTTCTCTTTTTGTCAAGGCATTTTCTGCAGAGGCATAAGTATTTTTCATATAAGGTTTAACACTATTGGGTGTAGAATGCCCTGTGACAGACATAATCTGTGCCATAGACACTCCTGCCTCTACCATTTCTGTTGTGCCTGTACGTCTTAGGTCTGCTATCCTTAACTCATTAGGCAATCCACATTGATTCAACACTCTACGTGCTACCTTAGATAGTCTATGCAAAGTGTATGGCTCGTATGATTTACCTCTAGCAAAAGGATAAGGTGCTACCCAATCTTGAAATCCAAACTCTTCTTTCTGTTGACGTAGCATCTCTAAAAGATTATCACTTACAGGCAGATGAACTAATGCTCTACGTTTAGATTGCTCTAGATTCAATACACCTGTATCAAAATTTATGTTATCAAATTTTAACATTCTCATGTCACCAACTCGTTGACACCATTCATATGCCATCTGAACTATTAGTCCTAAGTTCCTGTATTCAAAGGATAAATAGCAATGATCTAAAAATGTTTTCACTTGTTCTCGTGTCCAAGTTACCTTTCTGTTGTGTGTCGTTTTACATTTAAATGTTTTGAAAGGATTTGTTTCTGCATATCCCATTTCATTTGCATAGGAATACATCTTCTTGGACACAGAACAAATGTGATTGGCAAAAGATATACCTCTCTTGAGCCAATGTTCGTATGCTCTTCTAGCTTTTACACCTGTAAACGTAGACACTCTTGACTTAGATATTTGTCTGCCATTGACAGAAGTAAATAACATTACGTTTAAAAAATAAACATAATCTTTCTGTGTTTTATTTGCGAGTAGTTTGAAGTCTTGTGACTCTAGGTACTTCTCTTTTAATTCTAAAAGATTCATCATCATCCTTTCTCATATCCCATATATTAAATGTAGGTATAGTATTATCAGGAACTAAACTCTCATGCTCTCTGTCTACTATTTCTAAAAACATTTCGTAACTTTTATCTTTCATCTTTCTTCTCTCTCTTTCTATTATATGAACCCTTACCCTTTTTAGGTGGAACAACTTGTGTTCTCTTTCTAAGGTAAGCGAATGCCCTAGCGATAGGGTTTATCTTTTTTAATTTAACCATTTAGGTTTCTCTGTATAGTTGTATCTAGCAAATCTAGATTTGTCAACAATATAAAATTTTCTATATGCCTCTATAGGAAAGTTCTCATCTGTCTTCAAGTCATCATGCCCACTAAAACATTGTGGGTGTGGGGTCATAAAGTTCTTCCAATCAGGTACAAACTTTCTACCTTCCCATAAAGATGTAAAGTGTTTGACTGCACCATGTATTTTTTTGTATCTTTTAGTGTACTCATTTAACATACAATCATATAAAGAAAAAGCAAAGATATAATTTAATCTGTTCTCCATTGCCCATAGTGTGCATGGATGCTTTTGATGTACAGGTTTGTATAAGTCATGCTCCTCTGCATAGTCAGGTGCATGATGCCATAGTGTAGTACATAACATCTGTGCCTCTTCAAGTGGCATCTTGACTACGTGTTGGTCACATAGAGATGATGCAATCTTGCTTGGTGTATCTTCTATAATAAATCTATTCATAACTTTACTCCTATAATTCTTGTGTCCAATAATTATATAAATCATTGATTGTTTTATCGTCTGCGTTTTTAATCCACTTCCAAGAATTGTTTGCCAATTTTTCTTGTTCAACAATAAATTTAATTTTATCTTCTTTTGTTATCATAATCCTACTCCCATAAATCCTAGTATGAATGCCATGCAACACATACCTAATATAAACCAAATTAATTCATCATTATTCATGTTCACCCCCTACATCTTTTGGATCATATTTAAATCTCTTGCCATTGTAATACATATATCTACTTCTGCTAGGTGTGTGATAACCTTTTTTCAAAAAGAATGTAGGTTTTCTTTTAGCAGTCTCAAACGTAGCTACAGTTAAAACAATAGCACCTAATATAAACACATGAGCAATAGCAGTTATCCCAAACATCCACATACTACCAAAATACATAGAGAATGCTATGCACCACATCCATGCTAACACTTGCATAACCATATGCCTAGTATTTAGGTCAGGTATATGTCGCAAAGGATTGTGTTCATAATTCATGACAGATTGCCATGCATCATGTATTAATTTAATCATGTGTCCACTCCTCTTGTTTACAAAATAAATCTATACCAAAGTCATAACCTTGTTTATAGTAATAGTTTGTTTGTTTCTGTTGCTTATAAAGATACATCTCATCTTTTGTGCCATGTATCATAGCATCTGTTACACCATCTTTAAATGCTTTCAGTACACCATTTGATTCTATCTGCTTATCTAAATGATGTGCATCTATTAACTTCTGTGCTAATTGGTCTCGTTCTACACTCATGATAATAACTCCATGCCTACTTGTATCATTGCATATGAATAAAGAACTATGATAACACTCACTAGTACCTTATTCATAAAATCATTTGAACCATCATTCATTGTTGTACTCCTTTCAATATATGTGCGATGACATCTACTGTCCAACCATTCCCAATCATCTTGTATCGTTGTGTCTTGGAAACACCCTCTGTGTAGTTGTCAGGCAAGGTTTGTAATCTCTCACACTCTACAGGTGTAAGTTTTCTCCATGTCATACCTTGTACCACAACATTATCTTTTTGTACAGTAGTTAAACAATTAGTCTTGTCATCACTACGTACTTCTACTTGTGGTTCTAAAGGTAAATCCATTTGATAATCTTTACGTACTCCATTGGCATCTAGCCTACGATTAACAATCCTACCACCTTTAGGTGAATAGGTTGCAACCTTTGGCTCTCTGTTACCACCTTGCATAGTGAGTAACGTAGGTGCT
>Ga0209645_1000931_pt1 | contig 14901 bp, 32 predicted proteins | sample ETNvirenome_6_30_FD_184070 | JGI IMG/M metagenome (GOLD analysis project Ga0209645, IMG submission 184070) | Marine viral communities from the Pacific Ocean - ETNP_6_30 (SPAdes) (version 2) | ecosystem: Environmental > Aquatic > Marine > Oceanic | place: Pacific Ocean | collected 2013-06-19
GAGAACTAGAAAAATTACCAGTTTCTTTTCAAAGAGGTCTTGCAGAGGCTTTATTAAACCCATTAGAGTTTAAAGGTACTGCTAAAAAGATATATAGAAAACGAAGGATTTCATCAGAACCTGAATATGAATGGTAATAGATGGAAGTGTATTTTATATACTATTCCCCATATATTCCCTGACTACCCTTGACAATATATACAAATCATATACAAAGTAATTGATTAAATCATAATTCTCCATTTAATATGTGGTATGGGGAAGTTGATGGTTTTAATAAAGCAAGGTATGCCTATTTTTAAAGTGAGTAAACTATTAGGACATAGTTCTATTGTAACCACAGAAAGGCATTACGCTCCTTTGTTAGCTACGAATGTTGAAGACTTTGTTTTATAAACAATTATTACAAGTATTAGTATCGCAAGGTAATCCTCCATACATACTTCTTTGTAAATAAAATTGAGCTTTCTTATGTATTTGCGTTAATCCATAAGACCAATATCTATCACATTTAGTACATAGGTAAGGTGGATACTCAGAAGTTGATTTATTTCTCCAAGTATCCACTACCTTGTCTTTTTTTATTTCTTTTTTGTCAATCCATTCATCTGCATCTTCACCAAAGTAATATTTTAAATCATCTATCCTATTTTTATTACTTATCTGTTCTTTCTGTTCTTTGGAAGCCATAGTATCCTCGCATACTGACTTCCTTCACCCGTCCTAATTTTTTATTTTATTATATCCATCTATTGCAAGAGTTACAATCATCATTATTCCAAATATCCCCACAGTAGTTAATGTTAATCCCATTCCAAATGCTATGAAATTCACTATCCATTCTGCTATGTCCATAAGTATCACTTTCCCTCCAATGCTTTTTCTATTCTATCTATGATTACATTTAAGTCATAATCATCTGGCTCATAAAATTGTACGTTAGTTATATCTACTTTTAATTTTATTAAAGCACCTTTAAGTTTTTTAACTTGCTCATCTAGGTTATGTATATCTGCGGAAAGTCTTGAAACTTCCGATTTGTAGTGTTCTTCAGGTACAGTTGAATCGAACATTCTACCCATTATTGTAATACCTCATCTAATGCCTCATTTACTGTTTGATTTATAACATCTAGTTTGTCTTCTAGTTTTTTAAACTTTATATCTTGATACCATCTCATTAAATAATGATATGCAATAAATAACACTGCAAGATAAACGACAATAAATACATCAAATCCGTTTTCTGCTAATGATTTTAACCAATATGTCATTTTTTACTCCTGCGTTTATAGGTTCTTTTCTTTTTTGGCTTTACAACTTTTTTTGGTTTTTGATACTTACCAAGTATGAACTCTTTTGTATCATCCATTGCTTTTAAGAACTTTTCCATTTCTTCTTCCTCCTTTATCCTTAGGTTGACTTCAAATTCTTCTAATAGACTCATTTACAAAACACGCATTGCTGTCTAGTTAATCCATAAGAAGGGAAATCTTTATATCTATAATGTGTATTATCTGCATGGCATTTTTCCCATACCATTTTGCATTCTTCACAAAACTTTAATCTTCTAGAATCGGTTTTATATTGATTATTTGAAGGTTTTTTAATTACATCTTTAATTGGGGCCAAATACCAATTGCTCATCGTCTTCCTTTATTGGATATTTTTTATCACATTCTTCACAAACCCAAATTCCATCATTTTTTTTAACATTTTCTTTATCTGTTTCACATAAATCACAATGTGTCACTTGTTTTATTCCTATGGTTAGTAAAGGTTTTTTCATTTCAAACGTCTGCAAGGGATGTCGATTTACCATGGAGTATTATCTACTGTCCCTTGCATTGGTTTTTTAAGCTTTTGAGACTTCAGCGCCAACTGTTTCATTTGCCACACCTTTTTTGCACACTCTTTACTTCGCCTGATTTAGTAGGGTCATCAGTATAGAGTGCCTTACAGTTGTTAATATTCTGAAAGATGTTTTTAATGAGAAGTCTCAAACTTTAATCGCAGCTACCTAAAGCACAGTCTGCGTTTTTTTCTATGTCTTCTTGAGTAATGCTTCGTCCAATATTTTTTAATGTATCATTAAATTTTCTATGGATGTCATTCATTTGATGAGCAAGGTCACCATCTTTGTTGGTTTCATATAGGGATTCTACAATTTCACGTAATTCAGACATTTCAAACCATACGCCAACTTTCTGTATTTCCTTAGTTACTGTCTCTGTTTTTATTTCCATTATTCTTCTTCCTTGTATGTGCCGTTTTCATCGAAATCAGCAGGGGTTATATCATCATAGTTTTGTATTTGATCATATGTAGGCATACCTAATAATTTCCATATACTATCAAATAGTTTTTTACCATCGTTACTAACTCTATCTCTTTCTAATCTTTCTAGGTCTGCAAGTAACCCTACGAGTTTTTTAGTTCTATCTGTTGCGGTGTTTAATGTGACTTTTTTCATTATTCTTTATCCTTAATAACATATAACCCATCTTGGTCTGCATCATACAATAAGCCATCATCGTTTCTTGGAGGGTAGGGCATTTTATCTGTTTGAGATAACCTGAACTCTAAATCATCTATCATTCCAGCTAAAGTCAATAAAATTGATGGTATATCTTCTATTTTACTTTCTGCTATATCATTATATAATTCATTACTTTTTATTTTTCTCATCCTTTAACCTTTTTTATTAAGTCTAAGAACATATTGAATGGCATGAGAGCATAGGTCTCTCCACGGTCTTCTCTGAATGCTACTATATCTGTGTGTTCGCATTTAAGGAACTTGGCAATCGACTTTCTACGCTTAGCCTGGACTGTGTATTCCTCTATCTTGCAATCCACTTCTTCATGCTCTCCCATGGCTTTACCATTGGAACCCCATGCACGTTGAGCCTGTAACCCCCACTCCTTAGCGAGGGCTACAAGTTCATTTTCGAAACGATTACCTTTTTGTTTACTTGGGCTACTCAAGGCAACCACCTATTCCATCTATGAAGATTTAATGATACTTCCATTGGTCCAAGTCCTAGACCTAAATTAAAGTGTTCTCCATTAACGGAATGAAGTCCAACAAATAAGTTTAAGATGGTAAGCAATATCAATCGTATCGCTGCACCATCTCCTGTGTTTTGAATCTCCATCTTGAATAAGTATTTCATGAATAATCTCCTACTGTTGGAGGTGTTTTCTGTTTAAATGTCATATGGTTCTTGTCAAACTCGAACATCATCTTGAGTTTCCCACCATTCCTATTCTTTTCAGAATAGACCACTCTATCTTTTTGGTATTCTTCACCATTAATGGTAATCACCTTATCAGCTTTTTGAACCACAGTTGTAGAACCTTTAGCTGAATGCATATCAATATATCCGTTTCTTGCGGATTCCTTATTGACGTGATGCACTGCAATGACAATGCAATCTTGATTGGTAGCTATCTCTTTTAGTTTCCTAATGATGAGATTCATCCTTTCAAAATCGTTATGTACATTCTTCACGTGCATTTCATCCGTGGTATCAACAACTACTATATGAGGGTTCTGAAATGCTACAGCTTCTTGCAGTTTGTCTACATTAGGCGATTGATGACCAAAGTATATATTGTCAAAACTTTTATACAATGACTTTAGGTCTGTATCAAAGGTTGCAGAACCTTCATCTAGTTCGTGATACTTGAGAACATTATTAGATGAGTATCCATTTACCATTTGAACCATTCTTCCATAAGTAAGATGCCAGTTATTCTCTAAAGACAAATACATTATCTTATGATTTCTGAGCAATGTACATAGATTGGACACAAAGGTGGATTTACCCATTCCCGTGTCTCCAAGTATAATCATCAACTCACCGGGAGTTACTGTAAAATCATAATTAATATTATAAATGTCTCTAAAGTTGAATGCTTTTTCTGATATACCACTTTTAACATATTCAACGAACTTCTTTGCAAGGTCTTCAGCACTTTCTAATGCCATTGAATAATCCTTACGTTTAAAGTGAATACATTTAGGGTCACAATACTTTGACATAATGGAATCATTACACCAATAATTGTACCCTTTTTCAAATTCACTTTCTGTTGTTGACAATGCTTCTTTTTCATTACCTGACCATTGAGCCAAAGTTGTAGATACAACTTGCCTTGGTATTCCATTTCTTCTCATCCAAGCAGCTAACCTCATCATGGATTCATTTCTTTCTCCAGGAACTGGTGGTTTGGACAATACTGTTTGCATACAAGTCACTACAGTAGTAGGGTCAATGTCAAATGCTGACCTTTTTGTATTTTGTACTTGTACTGGAGCAACAGTATGGAGTTTTAGGTATTGATTAAGATATGGTGACACATCCTTGAACTCGTATTTTGAAAAATTCCTTTCCGTTGGTATGGATTCAGCTTTTTTCTTTATTTGTTCAAATGACAATACGTGCAATTCATCTATTCTAAGAGGTATCTTGAAAAGACCACTTTTCTTATTGTAGCTGAATGGTGCTCGTATGAGTCTTGCACCGTCGTATATCGGGTCGCAATCTGGAAAAACATCTTGCAAGGTACTTTTTACTGTAAAGGGTAGACTAATGGAAGGCGTGAATCCGAATATATTTGGTAATACGATGTGAAATCCTGTACCACTAAACCATATTTGAATATGTTCTTTCTTTACACCAAGGTCTTGCATTAAGTCTACATCTATAAAGAACCGAACTAATTGAATGAAATCATCATCAGATAAGTTTTTCTTGTCCATATCCAATACAATCTTATCCAAATAGTATACACCCTTAAATGAGACAATGGATTTTGTCCCTTCTAAATGATACTTTATATCTTTATCGAATGAATACCAGCTATGATATAATTCGTGTAGATCCTTAGCCTCACCAATGAGATTAGGCAGATTCGTTACCAAATCCGCCTGACCTCTATTGGTTATGTGACCAGAAGCTATTTCTACGAAGCGTTCAGAACTTCCCAAGTTTTCTCCTTACCTCCACGATTAACTTCTTTTAAGGTTATATTTGCATCGGAAAGCATCCACGTTTTATCGTTTTTGATTCCTCTGAATTTTCTCATTAAAGTATCTGGATTAAACATTGTACCATAAGTCTGCCTTATCCATTGAGCAACATCAATTTGGATGTGATGAGAACCTATGACACTTTGATGTGGTATCTGCGAAAGCCATTCAATAATGAGATGTTCACTATTGAGTTTATTCTGTTTTAGTGACCTAGAGCGTACTGCTCTTTTAAATGGAGCCGGCATTATACTTCAGGTACGCTTGATGATTCAGGGTCTGGCTTATTAGCCCACATATTAGATAGCTTTTGACTGCTTTCCATTTTGTAGTTTTTTGGCTTATCGTTATAAGAACGCCACTTTTGAAGCAACGCTGTTTTACCTTCTGATTCACTAGCAAACCAAAACCAAGTTTCTCTTCTAGGATTACCATTCTGATTCATCTTATTGGTCTCATATTGGAGGATATAAACACTCCTACCAATACAATCACGGATGCATTCTTCATTTAATCCTGAAAAATCATCTGTCATTGGAGACTTGCTTTCAATTCCAAGCTTGTCTAAGAAATGTTGAATCTTCCAAGAACCGCCTTTGACTGGTGGCTCAGATTTACTTGAACCCCAATCAACAGATTTACCTTGGTCTTTAGCGTGATTACCATTCATATACCAAGTAGTATCATATTGAGCATTGGGACTATCTGGCTTTGAACCTCTTATTTTAAGAGATATGTCTTGGTCGTATTTACTTACAACATTTTCAATCTCTAATATTTCAATTCTGTCTATATAAACACCTTTAGGCCAATCTTGTCCGCCATTGGATGTTCCATTACTACTTTTACGTACTTCAAATCCCATCTACTTCTCCAGTTTTTTATTTAGTTTTGTTTCAAAGGCATCTAACTCCTTGTTAGTACCTACTCCTTCAACCCAAGACACAAGTTCTGCTCTTTTGTTATCATCGAAATCCTTAACAGATGATATTAATTGAACAATTTTATTCTTACGGGTTTTTGTTGGTTGCCTGTTTTGTTTTATACCTTCTTCGGCATCCTTTATCATTAGCGTAGCAACAGTTTCAGTTATATTGAAACCATTTGCTTTTGCTTCAGCAATATCAGATTTGTTTGGTTCGGGACAATTGTTATCCCTCATCAACCTATCTAATTTTATAGTCTGGTCTTGAGTTGCATTACCTGCTATAATCTCTGCACCATTAAGATGAGTTGGCTTTCTATAATCCAAGCCTTTAATATCCTCACCAAACCATAGTTCAATGCCAAATCCAGTTATTGAAGAAACTGCTTTAGCCAAGCATCTGCGAATAGCATTTTCTACTTGTGCAGCATCTGGGTCAGTAACTGCATTATTACGATTATCACGAACTGCCAATTCCATTGTACCTTCGTGTTCATCTCCTTCAGCATCTGTAAGCCATACATCTACTTTTACCATAGCTGTTTGATTAGGTAGCACCATATAAGGTAAGGTCAATGTATTACCTCCAATGATTACACCATATTCTCTTGCTCTATATCTAGCGTAGGGAAATGTAGTTTTAACCTTATCCCAGGCTACTGCCCAAGATAGATAGTCAAACTTTCCTTTTTTCTCTACAAATTGCTCGTATTCTTCGAGCCTTAAAACGCCATATGCGTTCATTGTTTCTGTTTCATTCATATTTAATCCTTATTATGGAGAAGGGGAGTTAAGTCGGAGAAAAGCCACATACCATCATTAACTCAACTCCCCCAGATAAATTACGCTTTAGCTATTTCCAAGAATGCGTCTACCCATTGACGATTCATGTTCATATCATTCTTTTTATGCCAATAGTGCTCTGTACCCGCATTATATAATGACCACATTGAGTCATCATTTCTTTGAAGGTAAGTATCCATTATCTTTCCAAAATTATTTGGGGTTAATCTATTTGGAGGTAGGATTTTTCTAAGACCACGAAGATTGTCTTTTGTTACTTCCATATTATATATGGGGTCTATAGCATGAACAAATTCTTTGAATCTGTCCACATTATTACTATCGGTATTTGTAAATGAGTCTATCTGCCCATCTAGTTCCTTAATATTCTTTTCCAATGCTTGAGTATGCTTAAACTTGTAGAATGGAAAAAACCTATTGGTAGTTTGACCGTTGGTGCATATTTCAACGATTGCCATAAACTGCATTCTAAATGAAACGCTTTTATCGTAGCTATTGTTGAACATAATACCAGCTCTTTGTGTACCTGCACTGGATTCTGCTTTTATCTTATCTGACATATAAACAAGAGTGAATTTTTTACCATCAAAATGCTCTTTGACGATTTCATATCCTTGTCTATCAGCAAATCTGTCACCTATTTCTCTGACTTTCTCATTAGGCAACAAATTATATTCTTTAGAAAATGCAACACTTTTTATCGGTGTCCATAAGCCATCTTTTTGTAATTCTGGTCTAGCTAAACCAGTATCTATATCTTCAGCAGTCAAGACAGGAACTGTCCTAACTGGTAAGTAAGGGTCTACACTTATCATAGTACGTCCTTCATTACGGTTTCAATAACTTTCATTCTTGATTTATGTAAAGGGTGAGGGTCTTTTAGACCTTCAGCTAATTTTATATTATGTCTACGTTTACTATCTATATCCCATGCATCAAATACTCTAGAGGCAACCATATCAGAGTATCCAAATTCATCACATAATGCATCTTTTAATTCAAGTTGGGAATATTCATTGGTACTATCCAATGTATCTAAAAATGGAAATGCAGTTTCAGATGCATTATCTATTAGTACATCAAATTCAGTTGTTGTCATTAAATAGGCTTCCTTGATTTTTCTCAGATTGTATTTTTGCCTGTTCTATGATTCTGTCTAATTTCTTAGTAGCTAAGACAGCTTTTTGTATTATATCTCTATCAACGTAGCTTGAGAATTCAGGATATTCGTTTCCTATTTTTTCTACAAGATCGTCAATGTGGCTAAACATATCAGCCCAACTTTCTCTTAGGTCTTCTATTACCATTTTTGTTCTTTATTATTAAATTGTTATTATAGTCTGCTATATCTAGTTGTCTATGTTCGCTAGTACAGGTAAGAACCACTTCATATGGAAACAACATACTTCCATCTTTTCCATTTACTTGTGGTCTTTCTTCAACCATTGTAGGTGAGCCGCAATAGGGACAGTTTAAAGATTTGTAGTCTAACATTGTTAGAGAGAAGGCCCTTGAACTCGTAAGAGGAAGGGGTAAGGAAGCGTGATGTGTTTATCAAGAGCCTATCTCAATTAAAGCGTTAGCATCCTATTGAATGCATAACTACTTAATTCTATTTTGTCTTTAACTCGTTGGTCAAACTGTCTATATAGATAAGGTTTACTAACCTTTCTAGCAGCTTTAACTCCATGGTCTTTATTTATCTCACGATGATATTCCAATAATTGCTTTTTGGTCATCATTCGTATACGAAAGATTTGATTGGCGTAAAAATTGCCTTTATGATCTTTTCTTTGATTGTCTGTGGGTATGCGATACTTTTTGCATTTCCACGCATGAGTCCTAACTTTTTCATAATAGGACTTTGCAACTGGGGTTTTTAAGTTGCTTTTGAAATGGAGCAACTCGGATTTTGTTTTTGTGTTTAACGCATCCTTTATTAACATATAGCCTCCTTTGAAAGTAAGCATACTGTACATTATTGTCCAGTATTAGTTTAAAAATTGTTTAGTTTGTTGTAAAAATTTAAGTAAGTATGTATATTCTGTCGTCTTTAGGGGTAAAGAAAATGACATAAACAGTAATTTGAATTATTGTAAATGTAACTAACCTAGATAGTAAAAGTTACTTTTTGAAATTTTAGAGGGGTGATAACACATAAAACACCCCTCTTTGGAATATAGTTCTAATTAAAGAACTTTAGTCATTGTACAATATACTCTTGTCCAAATATGCAAACTTCAAGGACAAGTCATTCCATTCAGCTTCCTTACTGCTGAAAATACTTAAAAATGGAAATGGTGTGTTATTTTGTATGGCGTACTCTATGATGTCTTTCTTTTTACCAGTGCTTATCTTTGTGAGATTTGCGGTAGAGAAACAACTAAGTACATTGAACCTAAACTCCTCATTATCAGAACTTGCCCATGTAACTTTAAACCATTCTTTTAGGTTCATTAAACCTAATTTCTTGGCAAGTGTATTTAGTTCTTTAAATGATGCTTGATTCATTGATTCTAAGATAAGGCATTCATATATCTTATCTTTTAAATGACCAGTATCGTAGGCTTTAGGTAAGCCATCACGTATCCGATCTAGGTTGTAGCCAACTATATGGCTTTGAACGCTGATACACCCTAAAGTGGTACCTTGTTTAACCATCCAATCTTCAATATGACTACTATTCACTCCAACATTAACCAAAGGAGCACAACCTTTCTTTTGAGACACGAATATCTGGTCTTTTAAGTATGTAAGATAATCAGTGGCAATAGCACGACCAAACTTCTTAGTTTGCAAATGATACTGACCTTTATCTACCTTTTCTTTTGATGTGTCATTGGTAGACGTTTTCTTTTTACCTGCTACCTTTACAAGAGGTTCATTCCAATCACCGTTCCAAGCCATTATTTTTGGTTTTTGCAAAGCTTGACCAGCACACTCCCTAAGAAAGATATATCTTAAGAATGAAGGCATAATACCTCTTTGACAATTATCATCCCAAGACCTTAGTTCTTTGTCTATCTTTATTTTATGAAAGACTTCATAGGCAGCTTCGGGATAGATTTCTGTCCATATGAATTTGACAAATTCTATATCAGAACAATAATCATTGTATTCTTCCTCAGCAAATAGAGTAGGTGCTTTCTTTACTTTGTATCCATACGCCTTTTGAAGATTCTTAAACCGTTCTTCTGGTTCTGTGCCATATTCATCTTCTTTAATTCCAGTATCGCAGAATTCAACCATTGTTTCTCTAGGAAACTTATTGTCAGTAAGACCTGGATAGTCAAATAACTCAAAAGAACTGTTAAGAAATTCATCTTCATAATATTCTTTAACAGACTTCTTATTTTTCTTTGCAACCCATTCCAATGCCTCTTTCTGAATACTTTTATGATGTTTGGCAAATCCTTTTAATATAGATAAAAATCGTTTATCTATGTTTTTAAAAGTATCTGCTTTTAACAACTGAGGTATTAGATTACCTAGACCAACCCTTGTCTTGACATAATCAGATGAATGTCCAAACTTGGATGCAACTTCAGTTATGGTCATACTTGTATCAACCATATTCTTAAAAGCCATTATCTCTTCATACAGAGTAAGGTCTTTACGCATTGTATTTTCAGAGAGTTGCAACCTTGTAAAGTCACCATTTGGTTCAGACAACTCGTGAATGGGTACTAATTTTGTTCCCAGTTCCTTTAAAGCCTCCAATCGTCTGTGTCCAGCAATCAGATAGTATTTATCATCTTTATTGTATACTACAAGTGGTTGAATAAGACCATTTTGTTTAATGTCATTGGTTAATTCCTGAAATGACCTTTCTTTTTTATCTATTTTACTACGAACATTACTTTGAAAGTGAATGTTGGCAATCGGTACGTTCATACGTCTCCTTTTATTGTATTTTGAATGTAAATATCTATTTTATCTTCAAGTTGCTTTAACTCTTGCATAGCTTTGAATCTTTCTTTGAGTAAATCAACATCAGTAATGACTAAACCATAACCATCAAACTGATGTAGTATTTGCAATATTTGTTCCATTATATTTCTTTAACATTAAGTTCAATCCAATTAGCTATTTCTTTAAAAGAATATGAACGATTATCGTTTAAATAGGTTATTTGATTAGCAAGTGAATTTTTTCCGCCATTAACCATTACATCTATATTTAATTCATCAGGTACTTTTTTATTGTATTCGTATGGAACATCTTCTAGTGTGGCAATGTTCTCTAAACAATCTAGTGGTATTTCACTTACTGCATGGAAAGCCACTCCTAATGCGCAAAAGTATCCACAATCGTTATATAAAAATCCTTCATCTTGGTCATATTTGTCACTACGCAAGGCGCTAACCCATTCATCTTTGAATTTTTTAGGTAATTTATATTCCATTAATCTTCCTCCTCATAAGGTTCGCAATGCTCTAAACAACTAGAACATATGAAATGATACTTTATTTTTGCATGACAACAGTCGCTTAACTGCATTTTAATACTCCTTTTATTTAAGGTGATGTTTGAAGGGTCATTACGACCCCAGATTTGAAGGTAAATCCCCCCAAGGTGGACAGTTTTTATAAATTAGGTAGTTGTGTGTGTATAAAAGATAAACTGTCCAAAATGGAGGGATTTGTTAAGGGATGCGGAGTCCCAAGTATAAATTATTTAGCTTTCAAGAAAGAATGGATTTCTAATACTAAGTTTAAACAACTTACTTTTCCATACGAATAGCTTACTATACCAAGGCTTAGTAGCCTCAATAAGTTTATCTTCCATGTCGTGTCTTTCTCTTCTGTATTCTCCGTTCAACTCAGAAAGATGCTTTATTGATTCTAACAACTCTTTCTTTGTATTTCGCAATTGTTCATTTTCTCGTAACATCATTGCATTATCGTTTTTTAGTTTTTCTATTATTGAATTATATTCGTCTAAACGATTATTCATGCTTTCAATGTTTCCCTCAATTACTTCTTTGTAATACTTTATGTATTGAGGTTTAACAAAATAATATTGTTCCATTATCATTATTTACTCCTTTATGTCCTTTTTATTGTATTAGACGGGGGCTGACTTATTGTATAAAGCCTTAATCCATATTAATAACATCCGTAGGTCTACGCTTATAAGATGTGTATCAAATGGTGTCCGTTAATTCCCACGGCTCATAGCTAGCATTATCTTTATACATACCAGCCCCTTGATTCATTGAGTTGACCAATTCCCATTGTCTAATAATCATACTGTTAATAAATCATTTTCTTACAATTAATCTTGAAAGAAGTCAGTTAACTCGGTCACAACTAAGTAACCGAGCAACGACCAAACGAGGAAAGCAAATAAATAAGTCATTTAAGGGTACTAACTCCTCTTTGTTTTAACTTTTTTATTGCAAGATTAGATACATATCTTATATCAGATGTTTTACACAATTTATAAAATGTCTCTACATCTCTACGCAATACATATCTATTGGATTTTACATCATCATGTATTCCAACCTTTCTTATACCACAAAACATAAGAGTATGTGGTTTTTCAATATCAAAATAGAATGATTGTTGTTTACCAGAGTATGATATATTGAAAGCACCAAGTGATAATAGTATTAATGTTATTAAATGTTTCACCTTAACTCCTTTTGAGATTGCCTTTTATAACATTCTCGTTAGATTGTTTATTTCCCAAATACCTTTTCTCTAGCTCTAGATTGAGCCTCGTAAAGAGTTTTATACTTACTCTTAGGTACTTCTACGATAACATTGAAACCAGTTATAAAATGCCACCAGTCTCTATTTTCAGCAAATAAATGCATAGCTTTTTTCCAATTATGCAAAAGTGCAACTTTCAGATAGTCATCGGCTCCGCCTCTTGGAAGTTAAAGGCTTGTACTTTGCCTACCTTACTCTGATATTATTCACAGAGCTTTTAAAGAGTCTTACTTGTTGCACTAATGCGTGTTTTTTATTGCAGGGATTTAAAAGAGGGAGCGTGATGCCCCCTCTACAGAACTAATAGACTATCTGGCGATACCAGCTAATCTCTCCTTGAACGCCAAGATTCCCATAGAACGGGATTTATCACGGTTGAAACCAACACGCCATTGCTTGACAATCTTACCCGTCTTCTTATCCTCATACTTAGTCTTACCCTCTGTGATATCACCTTTCCAACCGAGCATTTCACGGATGCTACGTAGCTCTTCCATCACAGCTGGCACATCACCCTTATCACTAACAAATACCTGACAAGATGTTGCATTGTTTGTGATGTCAGTAACTTCATCATCTGTCATCTCATCAAGTGGTTTATCAGCCAACACCTTTTCAAAAGTATTCGTTCTGATATTAAGAGCTGACCATACTATTACTATACCGTTTAATAGACTCATATTCTCTCCTTTATTAGAGTTTATTATTAAAAATATCTGCGTCTTCGACGAGGGAGCCACGGTGTTACGGTTATGTGGCTGGTCTCGTTACGTTTTCTCAACGAGTTTGTGACCCGGCACCAACCGTAACGACGGGGGTAGGGGTACTGTATATCTCTCACACCCATTCTAAACCAAATTTTTGAAAATGGTACGTAGTGAGATGAATGTCTGTTCTGTTACTTTCCTATTGTGAAAAATAAACAAACACCCAATGTAGAGAGATTTAACCCCGAAACTGGCTTATTCGAGTTAGTCAGCGATATAGATCAAGACGAAATGATGGAAATACTGGGTGTATTTAGTGCAGAAGAGAAGATTATGCGTAGAACGATGCAGATAACGGATTGGATGTGCAATATAAAGGGAATGCTTCATATTGAATATGATTGATACGCATGGATTATATAACAGTATATATAATACTGTAGTAATACTACTGTTATATATATATAACAGTAATATATATGGAACTGTTACGTAACACAACAGATATATTATTTAAGTATACTATTATAACAGTTACTGTATAGATGGACTTTATTTCAAAAAGATTTAAAAAGAACAATTATCAAGATGTCACCTATCCTGTATACACCGAAGAAGAAGCAAATAATAAACAAATAAAATACAAGTCTTGGAGGGAGTGTCAGGTAGGTGATTTTGGTCTTAGTGATGATGGGTACGTATCTGAATGTATCTATCGTAAGAAATATAAAAACAATGAACAGGTAACTTTTCCTTACGGAAGGCAGTGGTTGAGTGAAGGTGGTAAGCTGAAATACATACCTCATAGGGATACGGGTCAATACACTCAAGTTGGTGTTCTGACGTGGGATCAGCAAGAGGCAAATAAGACTAGAACCAAGAATGCAGTAAAGCTATATGCTGAGATGATGCTCAATGGAGACAATATCAATTGGGAACTGATAGGGAAGGTCTATCGCAAAGACCAGGAACGACCCGACCTTACGGCAAAAAGATTATTTAAAAAGGAACGTATACAAAAAATGTTAGATAAAGAAATACAGAAAGCCTTAAAACAGAGAAATATATCTCAAGGAGATGTATTAGACATTTTATTAGATGGAATTGGAGTAGCGAGAGAAAATAAAGATGCTTCCAATATTCTTAGAGGCGCTGAACAATTTATAAAAATATTAGATATGCTGCCAAAGAAGTCTATGCAAACAGATACCGTTCAAATAGATATGACCAATACCATATTGGATAAAATAGCTACGGAAGAAAAGAAAAGTTTGAAAATGTCGCAGAAGAAGGAGATTCATGATGAGCCGTACAAAGCAGAAGAAGAGGAATAAACCAGCGTTTCATAAAAAATTAGTTGTAATTGAATGCGAAGATAGTGATAAGCTACTCTCTTTTATGAAAGTAATGGAAACTGTGGGTAGAGATATGGAAATCAAGGTTACGGATGGGGAAACACATTACTATTTTGGGTCAGATTATTAAAATTGGACATTTTTGTCCAACTAAGTGCAACAATATTAGGATTTATAGCTTTAAAGACATCTATATCTATTAAAAATGGCTAAAATAGAGCAACAAACCAAGATATTACAAAAACTTAAAAACGATATGATGATGTTTGGTAAGGTCTGTATGCCAAATATGTTCTCAGCAGACTCTCCGGACTTTCATTATAAAATAGCAGAACGATTATTAGACCCAAGTAG
>Ga0209645_1000932_pt1 | contig 14887 bp, 28 predicted proteins | sample ETNvirenome_6_30_FD_184070 | JGI IMG/M metagenome (GOLD analysis project Ga0209645, IMG submission 184070) | Marine viral communities from the Pacific Ocean - ETNP_6_30 (SPAdes) (version 2) | ecosystem: Environmental > Aquatic > Marine > Oceanic | place: Pacific Ocean | collected 2013-06-19
CCACAATTTTCCTAACGGTGTTATGGGTAAGCCTATTAGTGGGGACAACATTGCTCGTGCTCTCTTACTAAAAAATAAAGTATCTTCTACTGTAGGTCATATACATACATTTGATTATTCTATGTGCACTACTCCAATAGGCAAAAAAGTAATTGGTTTATCTGCAGGTTGTTATTTGCATCATAGAGAAGATTATGCTAGAGCTACTCAAAGAATGTGGTGGAGTGGTTTAATTGTAAAAAGAAATGTAAAGAATGGAGAGTATGATCTTGAAACAGTTCAATATAATTCTATTAGGAGGAAATATGGTAGAAGATAATGTTAACTCACCATCACATTATAAGTATGGTAAGAAAGAAACTATTGATGTAATACAAGATTGTATGACAGATGATGAGTATCATGGGTACTTGAAGGGTAACGTTTTAAAATATGTTTCAAGGTATAAATTTAAAGGTGAACCTTTAGAGGATCTACAAAAAGCACAATGGTATTTAAACAGACTAATAAAGGAGGTCAAATGACACACGGTGAAAAAATGTCTGTGTTAGGTAGAATAATAGCTTTACAAGAAGTTATGCTTCACACACAGAATGAGATAAATAAATTAAATAAACAATTACAGGAGGCAGAAAATGGGAGCAATAAAGCAAGCAATAATAGAAGTAGATGATATGGTTTGTGCTAGCCTTAATCAAGGCAGAACATTAAACCAAACTATAAGAGATCTAAGAGTAGAGTTCAATAAGAAGGGTAGAGATAATCCTTATCTGTTAGATGAAGATCTTATTGAAGATAAATATTATCAGTTTAGAGGTGCAGAATGATTAGAGATAAAATAGTAAAGGCACTAAGAAAAAAATATGAATCAGATATGGAAACTGCTTTAACAACTATTGATATTTATTTAGATAATTCTGTAGGTATTGGTGAACATCCACAACATATATCTGAAATAGATAAATTATTATCTACTTATTGCAGTGCCAAAGAAAAGTTAGAGTCTTTAATAAGACACTATGATGACAAAGAAATACCATTCTAATATAGGAGGAAAAATGGAGAAAGAAAAACAGAAACAACAAAAAGCTAACCCTAGAACTTATACTATAAGTTCTGAACAACTTATGGATATTATGAGATATTTAATGTCTCGACCATATGCCGAAGTAGTAAAACTTATGAACAGTTTATCTACCTTAACACCACAATCTAGTGAGGGCAATAGCAATGACGGAAAAAAATAATTTAGATAAATACACTGGAATATTATTTGAATTAAAAATAGGTTTAAATAAAGAAAATGCTATAGTCATTGATTATGGTGGCAAACCTGTAGGTAAAATTCGAGAGGCACTAAAGGGATATCCTTATCATGGAAACCTATGTGCTGCCGTTATTAATCACGCTAACGCTGTAGGAAAAAAATTACAAGATGATATTAAACAACTTATACAAAAAGTTTAGATATTACTTTTGGCATAACAAAGTTATGGATAAACTAGAAGGTTATGCTAGTTCATTGAGTAATTGGTTTTGGCAGAAGCGATGGGGTGATAGAAGCCTTTATCGTTACGACCAAAAAAAAAGACCCCCTGATTAAAAATCAGGAAGTCTTGTGTTGCCTGCGGGGGAGTCTATATGGCTCCCCTTTTTATTTTAGGCTATCCATTTGTTCTACTATTGGTTTTCTTTTTGGCATTAAGAAATTTTCTGTTTGAAATATTGGTTGTATTCTATTCTTATAAACATTACCTAACAAATTTGTATAGTTAGGATTTTCTGCATATACAGACATACCCTTAAACATTTCTTCAGGTCCTCTGTCTATTGCATTTACTGCATCTACATATCTTTCATCATTTGCAATCAATTGCATAAATGCTCTTATACTACCTTTGCTATCATCAAAAGATCTTAGCTTAGCTCCACCTGTAGTTGTCATAGATTGTTGGTCACCAGTTGCATGCATACCAAAATAGTTATTGGCACTCTTTGCAGTAGGTGCACCTTTAAATTGAAAATTGCCTGTTTCTGCAGCAGCAACTGTAGCTATAAACGAACTAGGTATTTTACTTTCAATAGATTCCTCAGGATATTCTTTACGAACTTCCTCTATTGCTTTTATAAAATCTTTTGTTTGATTTATTTCTGCCATTGCTATACTACAAATTAATACACTAACAATTCCAAGCACGAAGTGCTTTATTAATTCTTGAATTAGGGTCATTAGCTGTTTTTTTAGAAGTTAATTTTTTCTTCATACCTTTCATACGTGCACAAAAACTAGCACGTCTTTTGTTACCAACTTTTTTGCTAGGTGCTTTTAAATTACCACCAGTAGCTCTATTATAACTAGCTCTACCTTTAGCATTTAAACCACCTGAGGGATTCTTGCCTTCTTTACGTTGCCATGCAGGTGTCTTAGCCATTATTTCTTTTTACCTTTTCTTAACATAGCAAAATCTTTTTTAGTAAGTTTACCATCTTTGTCCATGTCTAGTTTTTTTCTTTTACCTTTTACTTTCTTATTTTTCTTATTCATCATTTTGTACATTAGCTGTAACTCCTATATTGTTTTACCTTCTTTGCAATCCCTTTGGGTTGCTTCACAAATTGTTTGCCCTTTTTTGTTCCTCTTCTCTTTGCTCTTGTCGTTGCCGCATACTCCGCAGATGACAGAGATTTGATTGCTTTCTCGGGCAAATATCGTTCTCCCGTAACTGAAGATTTTTTCCCTGATTTCGTTCTCCATTTTTGTTTCCCCCATGCTTTTAAACTTCGTTGACTTTTTGCTAGTGCCATAATTACTTATAACCTCCACCAGCTTTCTTATAAGCCTTAGCCAATGCTTGGGCTTTTCTTGCTGACCATTTACCAGCACCTGTTCCATGAGATGCTTGTGCTTTAATTCTATTAAAGATTTTTTTTCTCATTCCAGGTTTTGTATAATTACCTGCTTTATTTACTGTCGACTTTTTCTTTGTCATCTTTTATATCCTTATATTCATAGTCATAGCTTCCTTCTTGTACTTCATCAGTTATCCATTTTGAAGTATCCTCTACTGACCATATTCTTGTATTAACTAATCTATGTATTAAAGGTTTTGAAGGATCTGCTGCCATAGATGGGTCAAAGATCCTTAGTCTATTGTTGGGTTGAATTGCATAGTTACCATCGTCTAATTCTATTACATGTCCGCATTTATGTTGATCAGGTTTTTCTGCATAACCAAAATCTAATTCATTATAATCACCAGCACACCAATCAATTGTAAATAAATATTTACCTTCTCTTTGTTTTTTTCTTCTAGAAGTATATATCATTTTACAACCATCTAATTGATAAAATTTAGTTACACTTACATTATAACTAAATGAATCCCATAACATTAATTCATTCAAGGGTAATTCTTTTACTCCTGGTTTTGTACAAAATGCAGATACAGGTGCTCTCCACCATAATCCACCATCTGTCATCATATAGTGAAATAAAGGAACTTGTTTTGGTATAGAACTAAATCCAAATATTACACACTCAAAGTATTTATCATGAGAATCTTTTTGATCTCTTAGATAATTACCTCTTACAAAGCACTCTATTGGTGGTATGTTTGCGTTTAAATACATAATTATTCCTGATCGTCATGCCAACGTTCATTAATTTTTTCTGCCATCCAAAATGCTACTGGAATACACAATAAAAAAGTTATTTCTGCGGCTCTTAATATGCTAACATCCCATAGTTTATATATTATGTGATGTATAAATATAGGCACAAATGCACCTACACAAAATAATATTAACATTCTATATTCAAAAGGTGGTTTATCCATTAATTTAATATTAATGCTTTAATAGATTTGGAACCATCTATATTCTCTTCTAATTCTGCTTTAGACTTTATACATTTATAAGATATATCATTCTGTATCGTTCTGCTAGCTTCTCGCTTATGCTTCAAACATACCGACATAGACTCTTGTATTCTATGCTCTTTGATTTCAGGTCCTATAAACATTAAGAGGGCTACAATTTCTGCGATCATTTTACAACTACTCCCTTGTTAGGTCCGTGTTTAATTCTGTATTTATGTGTACCTGTACCATTAATCTCTACTTCTTTCTTAAGATCTTTTACATAACTCATTTGTTTTGCTTTTCTCTCTTGTTCAGAGATGTAATCTAAAATTTTTCTAGTGTTTCGATCCATTAGCTCTTACCTTATCTTTTAATATTTCTATATCTGTTAATGCTTTTTCCATTTGTTTTTGTAAAAATTGTATGTTGACTTTATTGTGCATCATATCTTCAATTCTTTTTTCTATCTTCTCGGTGGTCTTATAAAGATCCTCCAACAACATCAGTTGTTCCTGGTCTACGGGCTTCTGATCTGAAGCCTTAAGTAAATCAGCTTGCATCAATTCACGAGAAGTCTCTAACGATACTAACCTAGCCGTTAATTCCGTGTATGCGAACACACCCATTGCTACAAGAATAATTAAACTAGCAACCGTCTTCATCGGCATTTGCACAGAAGCAGATTCGGAAATTTTAAGTGCCATTAGTTTGTTAAAGGATTTTTGCTTGATTCTTTTAATTCTTGTATTTCTAATTCTAATACTTGTATAGTTTTTTGTAATACAGCTATATCTTTTGTATTATCACCTATAACTACCATCATAGGATCAGGATTAAATGCTTCTAAACTATCTAGCTTAGACATTACTTCACCATACTTAATAAATCCTGCACCTATGGCTCCCAATACTCCTATGAGTGCCGCTACACCTGCAAGCTGTTCTTTTATTTTAACCATTTTTTAATACCTCTATTTCGTTTAGTAACTTTTGTTTTTGTTTTTTTATTCTTATAATATTAATTTTAGATTTTACAATAGGATCGTTAAGTATATAGCTACCTAAAGTAACATTTTGATATATTGGTTTATCAAATATATTTAATTGATCTGTGTATAATAGTTTCTCTTTATAAAATGGTACATTATAAACATTAATCATTTCGTTATTAACCATTGCTTGTAATTTAATTACGTTTTTAATTTCTAGATTCTTACCTATATCTTTAATTTCACTATCTACTTTAGCCATTTGTGTATCAATACCTACAGGTCCTGACTGTGACTCAGCTTTTGCTGTCTTACTTTCTCCTGATTTCGATTGTACAGTTTTTTGCTCTTTACTATTTTCTTTCTTAGTTGTGGTAGATTTAGTAGGGCTGCTATTGGATTTCTTTTCTTCAGTTTTTTTTGTTTCATTAGATTTGCTAGCCGTTGTAGTTTTTGAATTAGTTGGAGCTGTTGAACTAGAAGTAGATTTTTGGGCATTAGAAGTTGTACTCGTAGTTGTTTTTTGTGTAGGTGCTGGTGCTGCCTTAGCTGTATTAGTAGTTGTCATAGTAGCTTTTGGTGCAGGGGCATTTGTTTTAGGTGCTGGTGCAGGAGCTGATTTTACAACTGGTGTAGTTGTAGATAAAACTGGTGCAGCCTTTACCTCTACCTTCTCTTCTATTATAACCATCTTGACTGATTCTGTCAAGTTCTTTGTTATATTGTGTAATTCTTGTGTAATACTTTCTTCTATTTCAGTATTATCATATATCATAAATAGGTTAGCACCTAGTAAATTAGGACCACCTAGATTACCTGGATTAGTTTGACCATCTATACCTGTCCATTCCCAGTTAAATTTATTAGAACCTACATTATTAAATATCAAAGTATCTGTATACTTAAATGCAGTACTGCCATACCCTGCGTCATTATTTCTAATCTGATTTGTTTCAGATAATAAAGAATTATTAGAATCTAATATTTGAATTTTAGTACTATAACTATCTCTTCCAGATCCTCTATTACCACAAGCATATGATGAGCTAGCCCATTCACAGTTTTGTATTATAGTATTACCCTGTAATGTAATTCCATTATCTAATTTATTTTGATTTGTTGTATCATTACCTGTTGTAATATCTAACAAACTTCCACTATATGATAATGTTCCTGTTCCTGTAACTTCTACTTCTGAACTAAAATTAGTTGCGTTATTAGATGTAAAATTATTAAAAGTATTTCCTATTTTATCAATGCTATTATCTACACTTTGTGCACTTGAAGCACCTTGTCCTGCGTTGGGTAATAAATTACCTGTTGTTATTTGATCTGCTTTACTTAGACTTGTTATTAACGCTAGTATTAGGCAGCTTTTCAATAATAATTTTATCATGCTTTTTATCTATAGTCTTAACAACTTTTAAATCTTTAGTATATTGATTATAGTCTGGTCTTAATTTACTATATTTTTTCCAAAGTTTATTTGCATCATTTCCAATTTTACCTTGATATGGACAAGGAGTACCTGCATGAATCATAGCTTCGAATACTCTAGGGTCTTGGCATAATAAAGCAACTGCTGCAACTTTCATACCCATACTATCTAATTGTCTTGATAGTTTAATTCTTTCACAATTCTCATCTCTAAAAGATTTACCACCTGATACACCTAAACCAAATGTTTGTATTCCCATACTTGCACCTGTAGAACAAACATCAATACCTGATGAGTTTACTCCTGGGGCATATGCTGAGGGTGGTGCTGATTTAATATTACTATTAGTAGTATTGCTTGTTGTAGAAGCAGAACTAGATCCTGACTCATAAGTAGTTGAAGAAGTATATCCACCTTCAATAGCAGTATTAGACCCACTAACATTTGATTGGGTGCTACCTGCATATGCAGATGTTGTAAATAGTAATATAAATAATATTGTGAGGGTTCTCATATTATGTATCTTCTTCTTCTAATTCAATTTCAAAGCAGTCAAATTTATAAAACAAACCATGTTTATTAACATTTTCTTTTCCTGCTTTTACTAATAATCTTTTTGATTCATCATAGCCTTTTAATAAACAAGTGTACTCATCCTTAAATTTTTCAGGATAAGGTATAGGGTCTAAACATCCTACGTTAACACTGGAGCATAGTAAAAATACTAATGCTACTTTCATTTATCTAAGCCAGCAGTGAACCAATCAATAAATCTATTCCAAAGATCTTTTATCTTTTGTATTATTTTTTTCATGGGTTTTATCCTCCAGTTGTTGAGTTAGCTTTTTTATTTCAGCTTGTGCTTTTTCTAAATCATCTGTAATATGTTCTAATTTTTGTAAAGATCTTTTATTAGCAGAGTCTTTAGATTTACCAGCATCTTGTAGCTCAGCAACCTCTTGCTTTAAGATTCTGATCTGCTCTTTATACTCAGCTATAAGTTCCTGATATTCTGATTTAGACATTATTTTTTCCCGTTACGGAAAATCTGTGTACCTTTTATACCAAAAATAGAAGCCACTACTAAAATCCAGAGATTGGTGAACCATGACGGAAGTGACTGAAAGTATTCAAAAAATAATTTTACTTTCTCCATCGCTGCTGGATCGTCTGACATAACTGCCCACATTAATACAATGATAGGGGCAGAAATAATTACAAGAACAAATTCATCCTTGTAGTCATTTTGTCTTGCCTCTAATAATTTACCCTGGTAAGCCTCCTCACCTCGGGCTTGTCTTTCTGCATGTAATAATTGTGCATCGGACATTGCTATTTTTGCCTTTTGTCTGTTGGCATATATTTTGCCACCAGCTTGTAATGCCATCTTTGCTAAACTAAACCAAGCCATTTTCTATTACCCATCCTGGCACATCAAATGAAGGACATTCTTTAGATTCCTCTACTTGATAGTGACCTATTATTTTTTCTATATCGTATTTGTCTTTTAATTTTAATATTATACTTTTAAGTGTATCAAACTGCTCTGAGTTAAAATTATCTTCCCAACCCATATCAGCTGTACCCCCACCAACTAATGCAACACCTATTGATGTTCCATTAACTGCTACTGCATGAGCACCTACAACATCTTCATCTCTTCCAACTTGTAATGTGCCATCTCTTTTAATTAAATAGTGATAACCTATTGTATCAAACCCTCTATCTTTATGCCATTGTGTAACTTTTTCTACATCAACTTCCATATCTTTTGGAGTTTGTGTGCAATGTATTACTATTGTATCTGTTATTTGTCTTTTGTCCATTATGTAAATAGTCCTAGTAATGTTATTATTGTAGCACCTAGACCTCCTAGTATTGCATATAATAGCTTATCTACTTTAGAATGCAATCTATCTATATCTTGGTGCATATGTTTGAGGTGATTATTTTTTATTTGGCTAACTTCTCTTCGCAACCCAGTTATATATCCGTATAAGGATATGATATGTTCACTAGTTGTTTTAGGTTGCTTAGCCATATTATTTACCAAATAAATTTAATTTTAAAGGTTGTCTATATTCTTCTGGTTTATAAACTGCAAATGCTTCTTCATATTTATCAGCAAGTTTTTCAACTTTATTTTGTATTACTTCTAAATCTTTTTCAAAAGTTTTTTCATTTATTATACCCTTTTGATACTTTCTTTGTAAATCTGTTGCTTGCTCATTATACGCTTTTAACTTTCTATTTATCTCTCCAGCTTTTAAAGCCTCTAATTTTTCTATTGATTGAGTTTCAAATTTAAAACCTAAAGCTCTAAATAAAGCTGATAATTCTGTTTCCTTAACTCTAAATGGAGAGGGCTCTCCTTTTCTAGCTGTTTGTATTCTTTGTGTTGCGAATGATCCAGGTAAAAATGGTATATTAGGTAGTAGTCCTTGAAATAATTGTTTACCTTTTATTTTAGAATCTTCATAGTCACTAACACCTAGACCTCTCAATCTTTTTTGACTAAATAAATCATATCCTAATAACGATGATACAAACTGACCTCCAAGTCCAAAATTGGGCTGTATAGGTGCAGGTAAATATGGTAATGCATTTCCACCTATATCAAAAATATCACCACCTGGAACAAATCTAGTTAAGTCAACATATGTTGGTCCTTCAAAAGGCTTATCTCCTATTTGCGGAACGGGTAATTTTATTTTTCTAAAAGGCATAAAATCAAATATAAATGTACCTTTATCTTTTTCTTGCATTAAGGCACGTTCTGCTTTTTCATTACCACCACCAACTAAATCACCAAGTGAATTTAAACCATATCCTAAAGCGGCATATTTTGCAAATTTCCAAGGTCTTACTATAGCAGTTTCAGATAATAAAGGAACTATTCTATATGTGTATGCTAAAAATGGAGTCATAGTTAATCTCATCCAATTAATAGCAGGTGCATTTATATTATAATCAACAAATGATCTTCTTGCATCTAAACCTGCTTCAGCAGGATTAAATCCTTTTGCAAGTCTATCTTGAAAAACAGATAACCTAAATACATGATCTTCAAATTTATACCAATCTGTTAATTTTGCAAGTGGGTTTGATTTTAATAAATCTTGATAAATATTGTATGATGCTTTTGATGCACTATTCCAAGCATCGCCTTCAAATTTATATGGAGATGCAATTTTTAATTTTTGAAATTGTTCTAATTCTTTTGTTACAAAATCTGCTTCAAATACACCATGTTTTTGAGCTGCTTCAACTAATTCAGATATTTTATTATCTTTACCATGTTGCATTAATGCTTTGTATGCTCTTGGTAAATATTTAAAATCAGCATCAATTAAATCATGTAATACAAAATTACTCATTATATTATTAGTATGAACTGTTGGATTCCATGCAGTTTTACTAACTTTCCACAATGAATTACCTTTTCTATACCATTTTCCAAAAAATGTTTTAGATGTTGTATTATAAAATCTTGTGGCTGATAATAAATCTTTGTATATTTCTTCTGGTACATATTTACCAGCTAAATTACCATACCTAAATCCAGATTCAGGATTGCCTGGATCAAGTTTAGTTGTAGGCATTTTAACAACTTTATCTTTAATTTCTTGTGCTAATTCATCATATTCAGCTTTTGTATAGGTGTAGTTTTGATTTGCTAAATTATCATAAAATTTTAATTTTGGTAAAGTATTTGAAAAAGCTCTACCTGTTTCGGCTATAGCAAAAGCAGCATCTTCTATTTCACCTAAACCAACTCTTTGTGGTTTTGTAAATTCCCATCTTATTTCTACAGTATCTGTTGGTTTAAGAGCATCATATTTTTTTTTACTTAAATTTAAAAGTTCCCATCCTCGATGACCTTTTAATATTTCTTTTTTACCTTGTACATCATCAAATAAATACTTTAATTTGCCTTTTGGTCCTGGAACGTCTTCTAATTCAAATATAGGTTTTTCAATTAAAGATGTAGTTGTAAACGCTTTTTGCTCTTTAAAATAATCTTCGTATTCTTGTTTACTAACTTTTTGATAAGCACCTCTTAATCTAAGCTCTTCACCAAATTTTCTAGTGTCATCTTTATATTTAGAGTATGTTCTTTTTAAATATATATTTTTATTTTTTTCAAAAGTTGCAGGTGATAAAATACCCATATCAACATACTCCTGTGCAACTTCCGTAATTAAATCTCTAGCTTCTTTAGATACTTTATTTAAAGATTCTGAACTAACTTTATAAATATTATCTCCTTCTAACATATTAAATAAAACTTTACTCTCATCTGCAGTTAAATTATTTTTAATTTTGTTAGATAGATTCATAAATCTAAACGCTATATGGTTTGAATGACCTTGAGAATCAGCTAATAATGTTTTATAATTTTTAGGTAAACCATAACCATCAATAAACCATCTTCCTAATAAATCATAAAGTGATTCAGAAATTTCTACTGTTTCATCCTCTTGATCTTTTCCAAATTTTCTTGTTATAGCTGTTTTTTTACTAATAGCTTTTGTACCTTTTAATCCAGCTGCACCTGCTAAAAAGCCAATACCCATTCTACCTAATTTTTCACTTATAGGTGCATCATCATCACCAAGTTGATATCCATATACACCAGTAATTGCACCAGTTCCTAATTCAGCACCACTTAATCCTGGTATTATACCTTTATCATCTGTAATTTTTTCATAAAAAGGTCTAGTATATTTTTTTTCTATAGTATCTGTAAACTGTTTATAAAATTTTCTAATAGGTGATAACATTTTATCTCTATCAACAGGCAAATCTTTTAATCTTTCTGAATCTTGAATATCAAATTTATCTCTAAATACTGCATCTCTTTTTCTATTACCAGCTTCACCAAATAATTTAGTTTTTTGTAAATTATTTTCTGCTGCAGCCTTAATAGTTATATCTTTATCTTTTGTACCAATTAATCCAGGTAATCCTAATTCTGTTTTTTTGCCTCTTATTTTTCTAACACCTGCCCCTATTAAAGGTGATACAACGGTTCCTCCAAGTGCTGACGCTGCTGCTTGTTTAAATCTTGTATCAAGGATACTTTCATCATCAACATAACCAAGTGCACCCGCTAAACCTGAAGTAACAAAACCATATTTAGCCATTTGATATAATGTTTTAGCTTTTGTAACTGGTATTAACCAGCCTGCAGGATCTAATATTGCACCTCCAAAATATGCAGCCGCAACTAAATAACCTCCTGGTCCCTCAAAACTTTCATATAATTCTTTTTGCTGCTGTCTTAACTTTTGTAATTTTTCTTCATCAGATGTTGCCATTTGTGTAACACCTCTATAAGTGTCGGCAAAACCTAATTTAAATGCATTTGAAACTCTATTACTTAATTCTACATCTTCTGCAGTGCCTGTTCCAAATTCACCTGTATTTAAAAATTTATCATAAGGATTTTGATCTTCTGGAATTTTTACAGGTTGAGTAAAATCTACTTCAGGGTCTTCATTTGATAATTTAAAATCTGATTTACCCCTTTCATCAATATTTAAAAATTGATCGTAAGGATTAGTGTCTGTAGGTTGTTCATTTAAATCCTGAGGATTTAAAAATTTATCATATGGATTTGCCATAATACTATTTAATTAAGCCACCTAAGTTATTTACACCTAAATCTTTTCTTAATTGATCTTTGATAGCTTCTACCGCACTTTCATTATTTGCAGCTCGAGCTTTATTTATAGCTTCTTGTGCAAGAGCAACTCGTGCATCGTTATTAAATTGCTCTCCTGTAGTTTCTGTTTCTGCTTCAGTTGTTATTTGAGGTTGAAATTCACCTTTTGGTGCCGCACTTTTAACTTTAGGTTTTTTTGCTTTATCAACTAATTGAGTTGTTTTAGCAACTGTTTCTTTTTTTGGTGCTTGCCCTATTGGTCTTGCACCATCATATTTTACTTCTGCCGTAAATGGCAAATAATAATTTTGAAAATAATTTTCAAATGCATACGTATCTGCATTTAATATACCCATTGGATTATGAATTTTTGGATCATATCCAGCTTGATATTCTTTTTTAAATGTTCCACCAAATCTTTCTTGAGTAGTATTATATTCTAATCTTGCAGCACTTTTTAAATCTTTACGATCTTTAAAACTTAAATTTGAAAAATTTAAAGCTGCACCTTTATCTAATCCTAATATACTAGCAGCATTTACACCTGTTGTAGTTACAGGAGCTGTTGGTCCTTCTAGTTCTTGTGTTAGTCTAGCTTCTGCAGTTGCTTCATCTCCTTTACCTAATGGCTCACCAATAAATTTAGCAAGACCTGTAGGTTTTTTATCAATTAATAAATCTTTAATATTTGCAGTGTCACCTAAAACTTTATCTATGTGTGTTGCTCTATCTTCTAATGCTTTCTTTCTATTACCAATAAATGATTTTGAAGCTAACTTAGCATAATCTTCGTCACTAGTTGCATCAATTTTTTTAGCTATTTCATCAATAGAATATTTATCACCAAATGTTATTCTTACTGCATTAAATAAACCTTGTTCAGTTCCCGTTTCAAATAATCCCATTGCATCCATACCAACAGCAACTTTTGATCCAAATCTATCTGCGTACTGATTTTTTAAACTTTCTTGATTTTTAATTAATTTTCTTTCTGCTGGTATCTCAACACCTAGAACATGTTTAGAAACATTATCAACAACACTTCCAGCTATTTCGTCAGATACTCTTTTTTGTTCTTGTAATTCTGTTAATGCACCTGTTACAAAAGGTACTAAAAAAGGTGTTGCCATTATTCATTCTCCTGTGGTTTAGCTAATAAACCTTTTGCTCTAGGTTTGTTTTCTACTTCAGGTTTTTCTAATCCCATAGATTCCATTTGTTTATTTTCTTTAGCTTGTTTTAATTTTACCATATTATTTTTAAATTCTTTATTGCCTGTATCCTCTAATGATATTTTTAAATCTTCTATACCAGCTCTCATACCTATTGCAGTTATCATTTCCATAACAGATTCTGCTAAAGTAAATCCTACATCAGGAGTAAATTCACCTTCCATAAATCCAGCAAATACAATTGTTCTTGCAATACCTTCAACAGGTACACCTGCATCTAATAAATATACCATTTCTTCAACAGCAGCAGGAGTAGTAATTGATCTCCATATTTCTTCTAGTATTACTTCTGGGTCTGTTTTTCTAGGTGGATGTTCCCAAGGATAATTTCCTGGTTCATCTGTAAGAGATTGACCTGGTACTGGTGTATTAAAAGGATCAAACTCTGGTTGTAATGTATTATCTCCAATTGTTTTCATAATTTTCTATGCCTTTAAGTATGCTTTTGATATAACAAAATCTTTCATTCTTGTTCTATTTTCTTTTATTAACTTAGCTGCATCCTCCTCTTGTATTGCACTAAATGAACTTCCTCTTGCCATTCCTGGTTTTGATTGACCCATATAAATTTTAGCATTTGCAAATCTTGGTCTATTTCTTTGAGCATTTTCTAAAGTAGCTAAAGTATTTCTATATGCTAGCATATAATCCTCTTGTCCAGCCTCTAAAAATGCTTCTTTAATTTTTTGTTTAGTTGATTTTTCAAAAGGTCCTCTAGCCATTTCTTCTTGTTTTGTTTCCATAGTCGATTTTTTTCTTTTAGGAAATTGCTCTTCCATGTATAAATTACCAAATTCGCTAGCAACTGTTTGTGCTGCATTTTGAAATAATCTTTTTGTATTATATCTCATTAATTACTCCTATTTATTTTCTATATATTTAGTAAATATATTCATTCCAAACTGACCTAACATTGCATATAGTGCAGAAGTTTGTGCAGAGTTTTGTAAATCAAAAGCTGTAGTTCTTTCTAATGCTGCAACTGCTAAGTTATGATTTCTATTCATTTCATTTTCAGCTGATTGATTAACCCATGATGCTTCATCTCTCCATTGTTGCCACATAGAAGATAATGCAAAGTTACTTAAGTTTAATAAATTTTGTGCATTAGTTTGATTAGCAGCATTTATAGCAGCTGTGTTAGCTGTATTAATTTGTCTTCTCCAAGTTACATTAGATTGGTCTATAACTCTTTGATTTTCTACATTAAATCTTTCTCTTTGATTTTCTAATGTTGCATTAAATTGATTTATTGCAGCTTGTCTTTGTGCATTTGCATCAGCTATTGCTGTAGAGTTTTTAGCATTTAATGCTGCAACTTTATTTGCTTCTGCATTATTAAATTGTGTTAAAGCATCAGATCTTCTTGCATTTTGTTCTTGAATATTAGTATTTAAATTACTATAAAATTGATTAACTTGATTTTGACTAGTTGCATTAAATTGTAATGCAGCATTTCTAGCAGCGTTATCAGTTAATAATTGTTGTTGCTGTGCTTGTAAATTTTGTAAATTAGTTTGTTGGTTATTAGATAAATTAGCCATATCCATTTGTAAATATGCTTGTGCATTTACAACAGCAGCTTGTTGGTTATTAGCTAAATTTTGAAATATAACTTGTTTGTAAGTATTTGCATCAGCTTGTGCTATAGGTATAGATGATCTTAATATACCTTCTGCTAATGCTTCAGCTAACATTGTA
>Ga0209645_1000933_pt1 | contig 14885 bp, 11 predicted proteins | sample ETNvirenome_6_30_FD_184070 | JGI IMG/M metagenome (GOLD analysis project Ga0209645, IMG submission 184070) | Marine viral communities from the Pacific Ocean - ETNP_6_30 (SPAdes) (version 2) | ecosystem: Environmental > Aquatic > Marine > Oceanic | place: Pacific Ocean | collected 2013-06-19
TAAGTGTAAATCTTTCAGAACTGTCTCCAAAAGATTGTAAGTCCGAGTGTAAAATTTTAGAACCATTAAAAAACAATGCTCTATTTTCTATAAAACCTATATGTGACGATAATTCATTATTGTATAAAAACCCTGTTCCATTGTTAAGAAGCGGTTCGCCCTTAACAAATAAAAGAAAATTAGCCACATTACCTACATCTGCATCCACATGAAATAAAGGTTCTTTATTTTTTCTTATGTGCGCACAAACAGATATTGGCTCAAGATTTCTATTTGGAAAAAAATATTGCTTAATAAGTTTTAATAACGGATCATCATGAAAGCTTCTGGGAAAAGTGTGTCGCATTCCATAAAGGTTTTTTGCGGGGGTAAAAACTTGTTTATATTCTAAAGTAATTAAATTGTTCTGTAATGATGTTAAAGTTTCTTTTTCCAAGAAATTATCCACATACATAACAAACTCTGTATTTTTATTATGTTGCATTAGTTCTCCAAGGGTACTGATTCGTCCTTTTTAATTAGATGTAAGTTAAAAGATACCGATCGTCGCTCTTCATTTGGTGTTCTAAATGGATATACGCCGTGCGCTAACCAATTTGGAAACAAAAAGATGTCGCCAACCTTTGGTGACTCTTGATGTTTATGTCCACTGAACGTGGCTGCTTGACCGTTGAACCAACATATGTCGCCCACTGTTGGATAGTGATCTTCTCTTGCGTATTCTTCTGGTAAGCTTGGTGGCACTCGTAAATAACATACACCTGATAATTGACCCTCGTGTATGTGAAAAGGATTAAAGTCTCCCGCCCACTGACTTACGGCCCACATTGATTCAATTACCATCTTACCAACAAACTCTGGTTTAATGGTTTCACTTGCTGGTGGTATAGATAGATAATTTCTTACCATCTCACCGATCAGTTGCACCATGGGAAGAAACTCTTCAGTGTTCATCCAATCTTGAGGATAACGAACTTCTTGTTTAACATTACCTGCTAAGTTTCCTGAGTGATCAAATTCTTTTGATAACTTTTCATCTGTTAACATCTCTGTTGCTTTATTATCCAACATTTTGGTAATAAAATCAGGCATTCTGCCTCTCATAATAGTAGGACCGAAGGGTCTAATCGTATCAAACTTTAATACTTGTTCTTTTTTTGTTGACATCTAAACTCCTTTTTCAATTAGATATTGTAATATAGCAATATTTTGCCTATAAATAAATAGATTAAATGGTCGTGGACCGTGATTAATTACTCAAGTTATTCCAAACTTGCCCCCAATATCAATTATTGTTATAACTTAGGAGATTATGCTAAAAAAACTATTCAAAAAAATCAAAAGTGTGGCGGGGGATATAGCTCCTTATGCTGGTCTTATAGCTTCAGGTTTTGGTTTAGGTCCTTTATATTCAACTTTAATTGGTGCTGGAGTTCCTTTAATCGCGGGTAAACCAGATCAAGCATTAGCTGGTGGTCTTGGTGGATATTTTGGTGGTAAAGCATTTGGAAGTAAAGCTGCTGGAACATACGTTTCACCTTTAGATATTTTTAAAAATACTAATGTTGCTTTAAAAGGGGCGAACCCTGGTGCGAATAAAGCAGCAAGAGATTTAGTTTTAGATAGATTAAAAGGTGCAGCTCAATTCAAAAATTTAAGTGATGATAATCCATTTAAATTCGCTCCAGGTGTATTTGGAGGTTTAACGATTGCTCAAGGATTAGGTCTTTTTGGAGATGAAGAACAGCCAGATTTGTCAAAAAATCAATTTGTTTATGATCCTAGTCAAAACGTATTACCAAACATGCAACAACAGTTTTTTGATCAAGCGCAAGATTTTGATAAAATACCAAACAAACCTGGAGGCATAGAAGAATATTTAAAAAGCATTGGTTTATTAGCTAATGGAGGTAGATCTTTCGAAGATGGTGAAAAAACATATGCTGCTCCTCCAGCAGATCCTAAAGATCCAAAAAACATGAGAATGATATTAAACAACATGGTGTTTAAGAGACTCAATGATCCAGATAGATTTAATGAACAAAGATCTAAATACGGCGACAACGATGAGATGTTACAAAGATACAGATTTAGTTTAGATCCAGATGAATCAAACGCGATAGCAAAAGAATTTGCAAAAACAACTGGAGTTACAACTGATAGTCCTGAGTTTGAAGAATATATGAATATAATTTATGATGAATCACTTATGATTGGTGGAAGACAAGATAAAGAGAGAAGAAAAATATTCGGTTTATTTGCTGAGGGAGGCGTTGTAGGTGGGGACAAAATAAACCCTATTGGTGGCCGTATCGTAGGTATGGGCTCAGGCAGACAAGATTTATTAGAAGGTGAAATTGTAGATCCTAATACGGGTCAAAGTCAAGAGATAATGGTAAGTAATAATGAACATGTAATACCAGAGTTTACTTTGTTTGCTCTTGGTGGTGGCGACACAGAAAAAGGTCAACAAATGATGGATGATTTACGTGCTAAAACAAAACCTATGGCAAAACAAATGGGTTATGATTTTCAAGGTGCTGAGGATGGTAGCATGAATTACAATCCATTGATGGCACAAGATGGCACACAAACTCGTGGACCAAGTATGGATATGAGAAAAATGGTGCAAAAATTAATGGCTCAAGGTAAATCAATTGAAGAAATCATGGCAATTATTCAAAGACTAAGAACAGATAGTCAAACAAGACAACAACAAATGCCAATGATGGCTGCTGATGGTATGGAGACAAATGGTTTACAAAGAATGAGTGAAAACATGCAAGACGGATCGATGACCGCGGACCCCATGATGATGGCAGGTTTAGGTTCTGTTATAAAAGGTCTTGAAGATGCACAAAGATTAGATAGGATGACAAGATAATGGCTGAGACTCAAACAATTACTTACGGTAAACCGCCTTTTATTGAAAAAGCGCAACAAGATTTAATTGCTGCTTTAAATCAATATATAAAGGATGTTCCTAAGCTACCTGAAAAAGACATTGTAGGTTTATCAACAACTCAACAGGATGCGATTGATCAATTAAAAGCAGGAATTGGTGCTTATGATCCTTCACTTGCAAGTGCTCAAGCTGCTCTTAATTTAGGGTTATTTCAAGCTGGTGCTCCAAGACCTGATTTTTTAACTAAAGGACAAGAATTTTTAACTGAAGCTGCGGGTATGCAATTTGATCCCTCTTCAGCAGGTGAGTATTTTAATGAATATCAAAAATTTGTAATTGATGAAATAAATAAACAAGCAGATCTTGCTAAAAAGAAAGCAACTGACGCGGCTCAAGCAGCTGGTGCTTTTGGAGGAGATAGAGAAGCTGTTGCCTTAGGTCAAATTGAAGATGCGCGTTTAGGTCAAGTGGGTAAAGCTTCTAAAAGTGCATTAGATAATGCGTTGAAATTAGCTCTTGGTGCTTTTGGTACTGAACAAAAAGCAAAACAAGTAGCTGGTCAGTTAGCACCTTATTACACGAGCGCTGAATCTAAAGCTCAAGCGGATCAAGTTAAAAGTTTATTGTCTGGCACTCAAGTTGCGGGTGGTCTTGGAAAGCTTGAACAACAATTAGGATTAGGAGACATTAGTGCTTTACTTGGAGCTGGTAGTTTAGAACAAGCTGCAATGAAAGAAGCTAGTGATGTTGAATATCAAAATATTCTTGCTGCACAAAACAGACCTTTACAATTGTATGGTGCTTTCTCTGACATAATAAGCGGTTTACCTTCACAGCAAGGATATCAAATACAACAAACTTATGGTTCTACATCATCACCTTTTCAAGACATATTGGGTGCTGGAGCTGCTATTCTAGGTGGTAAAGGGATTTTCAGTAAAGATGGTGGAGATCTAAACAAAGGAATAATGGCTTTAAAACATGGCTGAGATAAATAGCAATTCAAGTTTAAACAATACTTTTTTAGAAAACTTACAAACTGATTTTGACAGAATACAAGGTGGTTTTGAAAAGATAATGAATTTTAAAACACCTGGTGAACAGTTTGAAATTATACAAAATAATTATCAAACATTTAATTTAGAACAACTTTTGCAAGCTAAAAAAGATTTAAATAGTGGTATGTTAAATTATAATATTAACAAAGATAAACTTATGCCTTTGATTGATGAAAGGATTGCTAATCTTTCTTCAAATATAGAACCATCTACATCAAATTCTCCTGATAATTTAATAATTAAAAGTAGCACATCCGCAAAAAAAGAAGAATTTGCACCTGTGATTACTAATATAGAAAATTATGATACGTCAAACGAATATCAAATTAATAAGTACGAAGAAATTAAAAATACTCCAGATGTAGATGAAGAAGCTTTTAACAAATTTATGTCTGGTGAATATTCGGGTAATCAAGGAACTAAAGAAGCAAGAAATGAATTAGTAATAAAAAATTCTTTAAATCAACTAAGAAATCAAGAAGCTGAAAGACAATTTGAAATTTTAAAAAGCACTGAAGGTGCTATGACAGAAGAGCAAAAGAAAAACAGAGTAAGATCCCTTACCGAAGAATTAAAAGAAGCTATTGGATATGATGATAAAATAGATACAGATATGTTGTTATTTAAATTTGGTGTTGATTTACTGAATGCTAGATCTAATAGAACAAAACCTTTACCAAAATTTCTTGATGCTGTTGCACAAGCGTTAGCTCCAACATCAGAATATATTATTCAACAAAAAGCACAAAAACAGAATGATTTAAAAGAAATAGGTTTAACAGCTTTCAGTCTAGTAAAAGAAGAAGATGAGGAAGCAAAAAGAAGATTTAGAGAAGATCCTAGATTTGCGTCAGCAGTGATGGCTATTGATTACGATGATAATGGCGCTAGAACAGGTCAAACATCTTTTTTCAAACCAATTATGACACCAGCAGAAGCTACCTTTTATTCTAACTTTAAGTATCCAGCTTCTATTGGTGGCACACCTGTTCCTGAAAATTTGGTAGGTAAACAAATGTTCACCATTACACAAACTCCTACGGCAACAGATCAAGTATATACAAGTGGATTGGTAGGAAAAGATTTAAAAGCATTACAAAAACATACTGAAACATTACGATTTTTAATGCAAGGTTTAGATAACACACAACTTGTTTTAGGTATTGGTAGTAAATATGATCAACAAGGTAAAGCTGTATATGGACCTTCCTATAACCTTAGAATTTTTTCTAAAACTTTTAATGAAATTTTAGACGAGGGTTCAAACACTTTTGCAGAGTTTTTTGGTCAAGGAGATAGAGCAAGAGCTATAAAAGAAAAACTAGGTGGCAAAAGTAAATTAGATCAACAACAAATTATTTTAAATGAATTGGGTGTTGACATGGATTACAATCAATTAGTTGCCGTTGCAAACGATCAAAAAAATGCAATTATTAATGAAATATATAGTAGTGGATTAAGTGATCAAGAAAAAGAAATAGAAGCTGCAAAAGTAGCCGAATATTATGGTCAATTTCAACAAGATTTAAAAGGTGATCCAGATTTAGATATTATAAAAATATTAGAAACAACACAAACATTTGCATTTGCTAGATATTTACAAGGATCTAACAGACTTCTTAAAGACGTTATTGCTCAAGCAAATAGTATCGTAAGACTTGGTGGATTTACTAACTCGCATGAAAAAACAATGAATAGATATAAACAGTTTTTAGATTATTTTGCTAGAGAGTATAATGAAGAACTTCAGTATGTTCTTGATCCAAAAGATTATGAGTTATATAAAATAAGAATAGCAGATGATGGTTTATCTTTTCGGGGTGGTTGGAATCCTTTAAAAACGGATACAGGAAGCCCTGGATCATCTGCGCAAACTTCAAATTATTTTAATAGTCAAAAGATTGATATGTTAGAGGGTCTCGTAGATCCTGAAACATTAGAAATATTAAGGGGCACTAACTAATGTTGACGATTAAGGAACTAGCAGAGATTAATGAAGCAAGATTGAAACAACAATCTCAAGCTCCTCAAATGCAAGACGGCGAGGATACTTTTTTACCAAAAGGTGCATCCTTACCAAAATTTTTAGGTTTTACTCAAGCTGCGGAATCAGTCACAGGCACTGAAAGATATGACCCGAAACGTCACAAATTACCTTTTGATGAATTTAGAAATGGCATGTCTGACATTGTAAGAAATGGTTTAGCTCAGGGTAAAACACAAAGTGAAATAATGAGCGCTGTTGATGAGTTTCAAAGTTTAGTTGGATATACTGATGCTGAGATGAACCCGCGTTTAATAAGTGGAAAAGAAATTACTTCGGATCAATATAACACAACAATGGTTAACCCCTTTCCAGCACTTAAATTAATTTTAGGTCTGGGAGGTAGTGTAGGAGGAACTTTTGGAGGAGCAATGCTCGGTGCAAGAGTAGGTGCATTTGGTGGTCCAATAGGTGCCGTCGCTGGATCTGTTGTAGGTGGAACACTTGGATATTTATCAGGTCTTGTAGGTTATGAAAAATTGTTAGATAATCTAAATAGTAAGGGCATGCTTTACACACCTACATACAATGAAATAGGTGAATTTTTAGGATATCAACAAGGTATTGACAGACCTTCACAAGAAGAATTTAAAAAATATTTAGCTAAAGAAGCAGCTGTTGATTTAGCATTCGGCACAGCTTTTGGTTTCTTTAGACCTGCTGTAAATGCTTTACGACCAATAGGAAGAAAATTAGTTGGAGTAGGAAAAGATGAAGTGGCTTATGCAAGAGGAGTAGCTGAGACAACTGGAATTACTCCATCAGTAGCTGATGTATCAAAATTTGAGTTGATGAGAGTTATACCAAATGCTTTAGGTAGAATTCCAATTTTTGGTGGAGGAGTAAAAAAAGCTTTTGGTGAAACTCAAAAAAGATTTATGGATTCAGCTCAAAATGTTTTTTACAACGGACCTACTTTTAATTTAGCAGAGCTTGGTCATGATTTATCAAAAGTAAGAGATAGTATTTCTAAAAAAATTATACAAAATGTGTCAGGTAAATATGATACATTTTTTGATACGATTGGTAACAAAACAGTTTTAGATATTAGTGATACAATTAATATTGCAAAACAACAACTTGCAAGAATTGATGAAATTTCCGCTCTATCTCCTGGTGTTATAAGAACTCCAATGTATGAACAACTACAAAAAATAGCTCAATCACCTCAACAAATGATTAACGGTGAAACTTGGAAAGAAACAAGAACAGCTATAAATGATTTAATTTATATGTATGGTGCAAAAGGCACTGCTCAAACAGGAAACGTTGCTCTTCGAGATGCACTGTATGAAGTATCAAAAGGTTTAGAAAAATCATTAGGTAAATTTGCAGACGGATCTGACGTAGGTCCTCAAATAAGAAAATTATTGAATGATGCTGATCAAGCGTATTCTGATATGGTTGTATTATTTGGTTCACCTACAGCTAAATCTCTTGGAGCTGATTCAAAATTTGCTTTTCAAGCTTTGGTAAAACAACCTGGAAGCATTGAGTCAGATAGATTATTTAATGTTGTCTTTAGAGATTTTCAAAGTCCAGATGCTGTAAAAGCGATGAGAAATTTAATGGGTGATGAGATGTTTGCTAAAGGAGTAAAAGCAAAATTGTTACAAACGTTTGAAGATTCATTTGTTTTAGGTAAACAAGATAAACCTGGTATTTTAGATTTTGATTTAAACGTATTTAAAAGTTTTGATAATCTCTCCTTTGATGCAAAAAAATTTAAAAGGCTTTTAGGATTAGATCAAGTAGGTAAATCCCTAGAAGTAAAAGGTTCCGCTTTATCAGAGGCATTAAACATAGCTGGTAAAAATATAGAGATACCTGATGCAAAAAAATTATTGGCTTTTGCAAATGCTGCGGAAACATTTTTTAATGGTAAAAACTTAAATATGTCACAATTCTTAGCAAGAAGAACAATGTTAGGAGGTGCGGGTGCGTTTGCTACTGCTGTTTTACCTATTGCGGGTGCAGCTACAGTAGGTGGAGCATCTATACCGATGACACTTTTAGGTATCATTGCAGCAAGAAAACTTGGATATTTAATGTCTTCCCCTATGGCATTGGATGCAGCAACAAAAGCAATGGAAGCTAGCGCAAAAGCAGCTTTAAAACCTTTTGTAAAACCTGGATTAAAAAGACCTTTACCAATATCTAATAGATATGCTTTGGAGGCTATTGAAACATTGTACAAACAATTTCCAGATTTACCAACAGAATTAGATAACGAGTTTAACAGATTACAGGCACAAACAAATGAAGCAGACCCATTAGCAAAGGATATTTACTTGAAATCACAAGAAGAAATGGATAGTTTAGGCACCATGAATGCTGTTGATCAATATTTGGATAAAAGATACCGTGATAAAGGTTTAGTAGTACCACAGATATTTGGAAGCCAGCAAGAAGAACCTACATCCATACAGCCATCTACTTTTGAAGCACCAGCGGTGGTGACAGAACCAGCTACAGCAACAGTTGCGAAAGTAGAAACACAACCAAAATTGAATCAACAATCAAGACTCGCATTAGCTGGAAATGATCCTCTTCTACAAGCGATAGCAACGGAGACAATATAATGCCACACGTACCAGGACATAACCCAGGAACAGGACAAGACGTTGTAGGAACAGGTGGAACTTACGTTCCTTACAAGCCTCCAGTGCAACAATTACAAGAAATAGTTTCACAATCTGAAACCACAGAAGATCAAGCAGGTCAAGTATTTATTAATCCTAACGTAGTAGGCAATGTTTTTGGTGGAGTTGATCCAAACACCATTCCTTATAGTCAGATGAATGAAGCTCAAAAAGTTTTTGCTGATTTTTATGGTAGCTCTACACCAAATTTATATCAACAACAGATTCAAGATTTTATCTCAGCAAGTCCTGTAAATATGCAAGTCTTTGCAGATTCAGGTTTAAAGGGAGCAGGTTTTAATAAATTTATGACGACTTTTCCAGAAGCCATCGCAAACAATTCTCTTTTAGGAAACGTTATTTCAAGTATAAAATCAGGTGCGGGACAAGCAAAAGATTTTGTTGGTGGTCTTTTTCCTGGAGATAGCACTGATTTACAAAATTTAGTTGATGATTTTGCTTCTGTACCTGGTGGATTTACAAAAGATGTAAGCACTATGTTAGGAATTAATAAAGATCTTCAACCTGGTGTCAGTGACATAAGAGAAGAATTAGGAGTGAAAAAACAAGATGCGACTGATATTGTGGAAACAGCATTTGGTGATGAACAAATTTATGGAGGTAGATCTCCTTTGGATGAGATGTTTGCAAATTCTGGCATAGCTTCTCAACTATTTGGTAGACAATTTATGAAGGAGGATATGAGAGGTACTGGTGATAACTATGCCAACGTAGATAAAAGTCTTTCTCAAACACAAGGTGCATTAGAAAATTATGAAAAAACCATTAATGAAGCAATAGCTCAAGTTTTACAATCACAAGGAATTACTAAATGAAATTCAGCCCTCTTAACATAACTGGTATTGCTATTGCGACTATAACAGTAATTTATAGCTATGGTATGTTAGTGACAAGAGTAGGTGCTAATGAAACAAAAATTCAAGATTTAGATATGCTTCGCATTGATGCTAGATTATCAGTCATTGAAGTTCAAGTTAAAGAAATAAATAATAAAATGGATCAATTAATAAAGTAATTGTAGCCAAGATTTTTCTCTTATTAATTCAAAGTATTTCCACGTACAATATTCCTCTCCAAAATCACCAAATTCATTTACTGTGCAATCGCGCATAAAAGTTTGATAGGGTGAAAAGTAAATGTACATGTAAACACACCCAACAATTGTAAAACAAATTATAATGACTTTAATAAATTGTAACACTTTAAACAGTACCAAAGATATTTCTTTTTTCCTTTTTGCCAACACAACATTACATCGACGATGTATGTTCTACTGCAACGATCACAGCATTTTTTCATTAATTGTTTTGAGTTGGAACAAACATGTCAGATTCTAAACACCAACTTTGTACCCAAAAAGCTTGCATATTAGCTCTCAATGCAGCTTCTGATAATTCATTTTCATTAATAATTCGTTGCGCCTCACAATCTTGAGGATTAAAAAAAACTGTTGTCGTTGTTTTCACGCTAGGCCACCCCTGTACGCTTAACATCATTATTAATAACCACGTTTTTATCATCGAGATAGTTTATACAAGAACGAAGTAAATGCACGTCATCTTTTGCTATTCCTAGTATTAAGTTACATCTATTACAAAGCATTCCTCTTGGTAAAAGCTCAGAATTGTTTTTAAAATCTCTTTTTTTGTAACGATGATCATGATCTATTACCATTTCCCTATTCCAATCTGGCACATTCTTTTTCTCTCTAAGAGGTGCTTTTTCGTAAAATTGTTTTTTACAAATTTTACATTGGCATTTTTGATTATACCACCAGTCAGCAACCGTTCTGCCCCATTCTGATAAAATTTTACCATATCTTATTTTAATTCTACCTAAAACAGTTCTCTTTAACTCTTCTATATATTTTGTTTGTCCTTTGTTATGTGCCAAACGACCTTTGTCCGTGGCTCGGTATTTTGCTTGTCTTTTATTTTTAATCATTCGCCTCGCCCCAGTTATTACCTAAAGATAAATCAACCTTACTTGGGACATTTAGATTTACAGAGTTTTCCATAATTTCAATTATTTTCTTTTGTTCTTTTTCGGAGCCAACAGAAAAATCAAGTTCATCATGAATTTGTATGAGAGGTAATAAACCTTCAGAGGCTAGATCTACCATTGATTTTTTTGTTTGATCTGCTGCTGAACCTTGTATTAATCTGTTAAGCGCCCGAAAAGTACCCGCACGTTTAATTTGATTAAAACCTGTACCATATTGTTGTTCTGCTTCCTCCTTTGGTAGAGGTCTAAATACACCCCACTCAGTTGGAACGTACAAATTAAAACGACATTTTCTGCCCATTATGGTGCGGATAAACCCGTATTTTTCTGCTCTTTGAGTAGCAATATCAATCAGCTCTTTTACAAAAGGAACTCTTGCATGATATTTATTAAATAAAACTTTTGCATCATCTAATTCCATCTTCAATTCACCAGACAATTTTTTTATACCCATGCCATAAGACAAACCTAGATTGATTGTTTTAGCTTGTTTACGAGGTATCTCTGCCATATCTGCAATTTGTTGATGAAAGTCTGTAGAGGGATCTTTGAAAGCTTCAACAACATCCATTATTCCATACAAATGATTACCATTTCTTTTTACACTTGAAGCGAAGTGTGTCATAATTCGCGGTTCTTGTTGCGAATAATCAAACGCTCCCCACTTTTCTCCCTCCTCAGGTAAAAATAAAGACCTAATTATATTTGCAACTTCAGGGTTTCTTGCTGGCATTTGTTGTAGATTTGGATTTTTCATGGATACTCTACCTGAAACAGTGCCACCCATATCATTGCGTAATTGATTTATAGATGCATGTATTCGTCCTTTATACGAATGTTTTTTCAATGTTTCTATAAATGTAGTTCTCGCTTTGTTAATCTCACGTAATTGAACAACGTTTTGAGCAAGATCAGAAGGATGATTTGACAAAAAGTCTTTGTCAAATTTAGGCTGACCAGAGATCTCAGTGCGTTCGTATTTAATTTTCTTTGCGTCAAAAGCTTTACCAATAGCTCTCGCATTGAAAGGATCAATTGCAACACCTGTGTCTTTAAGGATGTGATCAAGTATTTTTTTCTCTCTTCGTAATAAATCTTTTTCAGATTTTTCTGCTTGGTCCAAGTCAATTCGAACTCCTTTCTTTTGCATTTCAAAAATTGTTGGTAGTAAATTCATCTCCAATTGATAAACTTCATTAAGCTCTTCTTGTTCAATAATAGATAAAAATTTATGATATAATTTATGTGTCAAAACTGTGTCTTGTTCTGCGTATGGACCTACATCCATTGCTGGTAATTTATACATCTCTGCTTTTGCATCAGCATTAAATTCTTCCGCAGCTTTATATAAACCAGACTCCGACTTTTTATCATCCAGGTAATCTTTAGATAAATTATTTAAAGAATAACTTAATCTATTTTCATCAACCAATGCACCCATCAACATGGTATCTCTTATTTCTCCGTGAACCGTGAGCCCCATATGACTAAGCCAACCAATATCATAAATAGCATTGTGAAAAACTTTTGTAGCATTTGTTGCGAGAAGCTTTTTCAAAATTCTTTTTAAAACTTTTTCATCAAAGTTTGGTCCTATCTCATGCTTTATTGGAAAGTATCCCTTCCAACCTTCTACAGCAATAGCAACACCAATAGTGTGACCATCATTTCTTGACCATCCAGCCCCTATCTTTTTTAAGTTTGGATCTTTAGTTTCTAAATCAATTGCAATTATATCTGATTCAAAAACTGCATCAGGTATATTTTCGGGCATAACCCATTCATGTTGTTTTACAAATTTCATGCGTATAGTTCCTTAAAAACATACCCTCGATCATTGCGGGTAATAAATAAATTTTTTCTTGCTCTAGTCATTCCCGTATAAAAAACTTTTCGCAAGTCGTTGATGTTTTCTCTCAATGCAGCTTGAGCACTTGGAGATATATTAGAAAATAAAATGACGTTATCAGCTTCTCCTCCTTTCACGCCGTAAATTGTGTTAACTGTTATGTTTGGTTCTGCGTTTATATTTTGATCACGCTCCATTACTTTTTCAATGTAGGTTCTATCACCCGCATTAACTGTGTCTAATGCTTCATGCCAAGGTACATCTTTATCTAACAGTAAACCTAAATGACAAAGACCATCATAATTATATTTTGCATCAATATCTAAATTTTTAAATTGTTTTGCACCTGTCTTCAATGCACCGTAAGGTTTCTTTTTGTTTCGTGTTGACATGAAATTAAATAAATTTTTTATGCTATCTGCATAAACTTCTCCGTCACTTTGTATTTTTTTCCATGTGTTAATCGCATAGATCACTTCTTCCTTTATAGATAAACTTTTGAACTTTTTATAGAATAAACCTTGTCGGCGTAATTCTCTTACAACGTTATCTAACATGTAACCACAGGTTGCTAAAAAATAATAAGAGCCTTCTAATTTATAATTGATAAATTTTTCGTTATCCAAGTAATGTATGTTACCCCCTTCGTGAACCGCGGACCATTCTTTTTGTTCTCTAAGATCTACTGGTATTCTTTCAATTAGCCTTTTTGACTTGTCAGCTATCAATTTTGGCACTCTATATGACTTATTTAACACTTGAGATTGTCCTTCTAAGTTCTTGAAAAACAAAGATTCTGCTCCAGCCCAATCAAAAATTTCTTGATCATCATCACCAGCAATGTAAACTCTTTCGGCTTGATTTATAAATTTTAAAATCATTGCCCATTGTAAACGTGTGAGATCTTGTGCCTCATCAACAATGACAACTTTTAATTTTGGAACATGCAAATCTTCGTAAACAATTTTTTCAATACTATCTGTAAAGTCAGCAACTTGATTTTTTTCTTTATATTTTTTCAACGTGTCAGCAATAAACTGCAATGTAAGATAGCCACCATCTAATGATCGTGATACTCTATGAAATGTTTTTAGATCTTGCATTCTTTGTCTCGCTAAATCAATTAGCCTTATGTAAGGATTGTCACTTATGCTTTGACCCATCTCATCAACATCTAAATCACCGCGCATGTTTACATCCATTGTTATTTTTTGTGATCGACATGTCTCTGCAAACTCATACCAATGCTTAGGTTTCATTTTGTTTTGTGGTTGAAAGCCTCCTATCTTCCACGCAATGCTGTGCAAAGTTTTAAAGTATTCAAATTTTTTCGCATCGACTTTCAAAAGTTTTGTCGCCCTACTTATCGCTTCGAGTCTGGCTTTGCGAGTAAATGTAAAGAAGCCAATATCTTCAGGTGTACAATGATCTTGCAATTCCCGTTCAATAATATCGAGAAGAGTTTTAGTTTTACCTGTCCCTGGAGGACCAAATATTTTTAATGTATTTTTGTTTGTATTTTTTAACATTGTTCTTCTACCTTTAAAATTGATTGTGCGATGTAATAAGGTATTTGTGGTACCAAACTATTTCCTAATGATTTAAGTCTGTCCACCCTTGAGGGTATCCCATGAGCCACTCTACCCACGTCGGGTTCAATTGACCACCAGTTTTGTCCTTGTTGTCCGTGTACTGAACTGTCACGTCCAAGGTGTCTCTGCTGATCTTCCCGTTCCTTATTCTGCCCCCTTGATAACCTCCCTTGCCGTCCCTCGATGTTGGTGTCGGCCATAGTTTTGCCTCTTTTGATAGACTCTGTTGTTTCGCTGTGTCCATGTTTTTCCAATCCGAGTTCAAGGGTGTTGGCCATAGTCTCGGTTCCCTCACTTGATCGGCTAGGCGTATTTGTATTTGTTGACCACTCGGTCGTTTCAAGTGGCCCGCGTCCAGTGCTTTTTGAATTCCGGGTAGGTTTGATCCGCCCGCCATGTTGTCTGGCGTTCGCCACAATCCAGACTCTTTCTCTTTTGTGGTTGGCGCCGACGCTAGCAGCTGAAATACTAAATGTCCTTGCGGAGTAACCTTCACTCTCCAAGTTCTCGAGTACGGTGTCGAGACCGAGTTTAATGTGTCCACTAACGTTTTCTCCAATAACCCAAGACGGTCTGAGCTCTTTGATAAGTCTAAACATTTCTGGCCAGAGGTGTCTTGGATCTTCTTCACCTTTTTTTCTACCTGCGACGGAGAAAGGTTGGCAAGGGTATCCGCCTGTGATGATGTCGATAGACTCAATTCCATTTGCTTTGAGTGTTTCATAATTTAACTCCTTTATATCTTCAAATTGTTTAACATGAGGCCATTG
>Ga0209645_1000934_pt1 | contig 14835 bp, 17 predicted proteins | sample ETNvirenome_6_30_FD_184070 | JGI IMG/M metagenome (GOLD analysis project Ga0209645, IMG submission 184070) | Marine viral communities from the Pacific Ocean - ETNP_6_30 (SPAdes) (version 2) | ecosystem: Environmental > Aquatic > Marine > Oceanic | place: Pacific Ocean | collected 2013-06-19
GTTTCAGGTTGAGTGTATATTAGTTTGTTAGAATCTAGACCTAGCTTTTCTGCGAACGAGGGGGAGTAGGCATGTTCGTTGTCGACCATGACTGTGTGGAATCCTGCTTTTTGTGCTCCAATGAACGCGTGTGTGAGAAACACCGTCTTTGCTGACGAGCTCTCGCCGTATATCTCTGTAATCGAGCCGATGGGGTAACCGCCATTATAACTTCCTGAAATTATTTTGTTTAAAGCATATGAGCCTGAATCTACATATCCATAAATTTGGCTTTCGTCTGATAATACAGACGCATTATCTAGTTGTTTACAAATATCGTCTAAAAATGATGTCATACTTTATTATAGTGTTTTATTGTTATTTTTCTTTTCTTTCCTTCAACTTCTATCATTTCATCTAAAAGTTGTTCAAAAGTTGTCTTTGGAGACCATCCTAGCTCTTTAAAAGCTTTTCCATAATCACCTTTCAAATCATTAAGCTCTTCAGGTCTAAAATATTGTGGGTCTATTACTATATGATTATCCGGACATAAATCTAAACGTTTAAAGACGTAGTTTACTAAATCCTGTACGGAGTGAGACCTTGCAGTAGAGCAAATATAATCTCCAGGAACATCATTCTGAAGCATAAGCCACATGGCTTCCACATAATCTCTAGAATGTCCCCAATCTCTTGTAGCGTCTAGATTGCCTAGAGCTAATTTATCAACCTTACCCTCTAAAATATCAAAGGCTCCTCTAACTACTTTATTGGTAACAAAATTTCCTCCACGTCGAGGAGATTCGTGGTTAAATAATATTCCATTACTTATGAATAATTTATAAGACTCTCTATAATTACGACATATACTATGTGCAAATAACTTAGCACATCCGTAAGGGCTCACAGGTATCATAGGTGTAGTTTCTCTCTGATATCCATCAGAGTCTATACTATTGCCAAACATCTCTGAAGACCCTGCTTGGTACATTCTAGCCTCAGGACATACTGTTCTCATAGCTTCTAAAAGATTAAGTGTGCCTTTGGCTACTACATCTGTAGTAAATTGAGGAGCGTCAAAACTCACTCTAACGTGTGATTGAGCAGCAAGATTGTATATCTCATCAGGTTTATATTTTGACAGAATGCGAACTAAACATGATTGGTCCGTGGAATCTCCGTATTCCAAATATAAATTATCGCTTTGAGGGTATACCTCAGCTTCTTCTAGTCTGGATGTTTGGCTTTCAGGAACTGATAGTCTTCTAATTAATCCTACCACTTTATAACCCTTACCTAGTAACAATTCCGCTAGGTAAGAACCATCCTGACCGTTTATCCCCGTGATAAATGCTGTTTTAGATTCCATTGTCAAATTGTTTTTTAATATAATACCATGAATAGGTTGTACTTATACCTTTATTAAAGGGAGTAAATTCAAAATCTTTAGGAAGTATTTCCATAAGTTTTTTATTACTTCCATCTTTTCTCAGTTGACCGTCTAACTTCTTATTGAAACTAATTTTTCTTTCCATATTTAAAGATTTCAAGGTGGTAGAAATTAGGTCTGATATTCTTAGATTTTCATTAGGTGCTACTATTATAGGTATGTCTGAGTTATGTTTCTCTAGAAGGATAGGAACTATATCTGCTAAATCATCTATGTATAATTGTTGCCTTCTTGGGTTGCCTGTCCCCCAAAACTCTAAGGTGTCCCCTTCCTTTGATTCATGCAACTTTCTTACTAATGCAGGAACGAAGTGAGAGGAATCTAAATCAAAGTTATCGTTAGGTCCATATAAGTTAGAAGGACAGAAACAAGAGTAATTAACTCCGTACTGCTCTCTATACGCTAATGTTTGAATGTATAAGGCTCTTTTTGTAAACCCATAAGCTCTATTTGTAATTGCAGGAGGTCCGTCAAATATATTCTCTTCAGTGAATGGGTATGAGTACACCACGTCTGGAAATGTACAGGTACTCAGAGCTGATAAAACTCGTTTTATCCCACATTTATAAGCAGCCTCTAAGACATTGGTATTTACCTTTATATTAGTATCATAGAATTCAGCAGGCTTAGTAGAATTTTCTTTAATACCTCCTACTTTAGCAGCCAGATGAATAATAGCGTCTGGTTTATATTTTTTAAAAACACGGACACATTCATCATACTTGGTTAAATCTGCGTCTTTAGATGAGATGTAAATCCAATTTGGGTTTTTTATCTGTAATCTAGTTCCTAAAAATCCAGAGCCTCCGGTAACTAATACCTTACTCCCCATGCTTACGCTTAATTTCTTGATTAATAGAAGGACATCTGTTTCCAGTTCTATGAACTAAATCATAACAAAGCATTAAAGACATTACTTCGACTGTGTGAAAATAGCTACAATTTAAATCTAATTCCTCTACGGTTTCCGGTAACGTGCCTGAACTTTTACCGCTAATCATAAATGTATCCATGCCTTTATTATCAGCCCACTCTAACGCATTTAAAATATTTTTTGATTTACCGGAACAGGACATTCCTATAACTAGAGTTTCTTCAGAGTCTGTGTCTAGAGTTATAGTTTCTAACCATCTAAGGAAAAGTAAATCATAAGGATGGTCATTAGCGTTAGAAGTAATAAACCCTACACTATCAAAAGATGATATAGTTTTTCCAGGAATTAAACGAGTCATATCAGTAGCTGCGTGACTTGCAACATAATGAAGACCTCCATTACCTATTATGTAAATTCTCGTAGCTTTATTAACCTTCTCTGCTAGAGATTTAAATTCCTTAGAATCTAAAGCTGTTTCCAACTTTTGTTCAATATTTTCAAAATCTATTCTTGTTTCCATCGTATTAGTTTATAATTTCTAAAGCTTGCTCTACTTCACTTTTATTAACTGCAAGATTAGGTCTTAACCTTATAGTGTTACTTCCAGCAGTGTTGACAAGAAGACCTTTCCTATAACAATCTTCTTGAAATAAATCTCTCTCTTCCTCAGTCTCCAAATCAAACCCTATTAACAATCCTTCATTTCTTAAATTTTTAATTCGTGGATTTGTAATACCTTTTATAATTTGGTCAGCTCTTTTCTTTACATTATCTAAAATGTCTAGCTCATAGTATGCTTTTAGTATATGCTTACACATAATCATATCAAACAGAGTAGCATCCCAAGTAACTTCTAATTTACATCCCTCTTGGTTAAATATATCAGAAAGTTTTTCAGTAACCATGATACCTGAAAGCTGAGCTTTTTTCCCGAAAATAACAATATCAGGGTCAATAGGTAGTTGCTCATAGAACCAGTAAGTTCCTGTAGCTCCCATTCCAGTTTGTATCTCATCTACAATGATAGGGATATTTCTAGCTTTGCAAAAAGAATTTAATTCTTTTAAAAATTTCCTATCAAACTTAATATCTCCGAAAGTAGACCTTAATGGCTCTATTAGAACTGCAGCTACATTATAATGGTAATTAGCGTTCAGGATAGACTCCATATTCTCAGTACATTGAATCGCATAATTCCTAGGATGACCTCCTACAACCTTATCTATAGGTTTCTCTCTGGATGTAAAGAATGAGCCCCATGCGTTTCCTCCGTGAAATGATTTAGGGAAGGTTATTATTTTAGGGTTTGGTTTTTTGTAAGCTTCTAATGCTGTTTTAATAGCAGACTCTACAGCTAAAGACCCTGTACAGCAATAATATTTATGTTTAAATTTTGAGGGAGCAAACTCAGAAAATTGTTTGTCGAAAGATAAACTAATATCTGAACTTATCGCACAGTTAGTTACTTTAATGTGAGAAGCTCTAAGTAGCTCCCTCTGATATTCTGCAGTTTTAAACGTAGGATGGTTAAACCCTAACGGGCAAGAAGCATACATTCCAAAAAAATCTAAAATGTACCTACCTTCATTCATATTATAGATGGAAGATTTTTCACTTCTATCCAAATCCATGTGAATGTTAAACTTATTACTACGGCTAAAATTAGGCATTAATATATTATAGAAATTTTTATCTAATTATATTTTTAATTTTTAATTATAAAGTGTAATAATTCACGTACCGCTCCAGAACCTCCTACCGTGTTACATATATAACCTTTTTTAGAATTGCACAGAGAATGTACGGAGGGAACAGCGTCTTTTACACAGGCTGCTAGATATACTTCTTTTAATATAGGGATATCGTTCACATCATCTCCCATAAAACAAACTTCAGATGCTAAATCTAGATTATATTTTAAACAAAAATCTTTTGCTGCTTTAACCTTATCTTTTGTACCTATGTAAACATCTTCAATCCCTAAGTGATTAGCTCTCTCTTTTACCTCTTCCCAATTATCCGAGGTGATTATCCCAAAAATAATACCCCTTTCTTGAGCATCTTTTATACCTTGTCCATCTTTAACGGAAAAAGACTTAGCTACCTTACCTTCGAAATAGTATTTTTTACCATCCGTAAGAACACCGTCAACATCTAAAAGAACTGCTTTAATCATTGTAAACATGCTCAACATCTGCTCTGCTAACTGCTAATCTAATAGCAGGAACATCTCCAGTAGCTGTTATTCTATGGATTTTGCCTTTCTCAATAAATACGAAATCACCTTTCTTTACTATCTTGGCTTCACCTTCTATATCAAATATCCATTCTCCCTGTATAATAAACCACCACTCATTCCAATCTGGGTGCCAATGTTCTCTATTACCTTCTCCAGGATTCTGGCATATTAAAGTTGCGGAGTTACTATCCGAATCTACAACTCTATGACTCCAACTAGGTTCAGGTGCATTGTTTAAAATTTCTTCTATGTTTACTATTTCCTTATTTGCTGAAAATAAATTATTAGATGCTACTCCATCCTTCTTTAAAATAGAAGGGACATCAATCTCTGTTCTAATTCCCATTAGTATAACTCCATACGGCTCTTGCTAGTTCTAAATCCTCATAAGTATCAATATCTATCTCTGAGAATCCTTTTATAGTGAAGTAGTCTGTTTTACCTTCTCCACCGTGGTAAGCACATCCGTGCTTCTTCATATTCTTTATAAACGTATCCTTCTTCCAGCCCATTAAAGCGCAAGCATACGCTTTTATAGGAACTAACTCCTGAGATGGAGGTGTAGGTTTTAATTTATCGAAATTTATTGCTTCCCCTTCGTAAAGACACTCAATTTGAGAATCCTTAACCGAGATAAGAGTATCTAACTCATTGTCAATGAGATAAGATGTAAATTCTCTAATCTCCTGCTCAGTTACGAAAGGTGAAGTTGTTAGTAACTGCACAACATAATCACAATCAATATTCTCTAAAAACTCTAAAGTAAAATCATCATTAGTAGCATAATCAGAAGCCAGCTCTTTAGGTCTTTTATAGTGAAGGGCTCCTTGCATTAATGCTATTCTTCCTAATTTATTAGCTTCTGAATTTAAGTAAACTTCATGAAAACATCCAGATTCTTTTGCCGTTCTTATTATATGAGTCACTAAAGGCTGACCTCCTAACGGCATAATATTCTTATTTACAACTCTTTTACTTCCAAGTCTTGCTGGTATCATACATACTACTTTCATTTTATAAAATTCTCCATTAAATAATTATCCAAGGTTAAAGGATTAGGGTAATGCTTTTCGACTACCTTTCTAAAATAATCTATCTGCGGTTGTTGAGCATGGATATCCATCCTTAACTGCGCGACAGAAGGTTCTTTGTTTTCCGTATCACTAAAGTTGCCGAACTTAACTGCTTGGTCGTGATACTCATCGTGATAAATTCTACCCATTTTATTCATATTAAAAAACGTCATGCCTGTAACATACAGCTCGTGTAGTGGGTAGTTTAACAACGTAATAATTCCAGCCAATCCAGTATTTATAGTAGTTCCTACTTCTTTAAATATTTTAAATAGGTATCCATCAGATACATTTTGATGAGGTATACCTGTGCTTTCTAAAAAAGAATCTACTCTTGGAGTATCCCATACCGAAACTTGTGGAGCTAAAATATATTTTAAAGTTTTTACATATTCAGGGTTAGCATGAAGAGCTTGCAGTTTATGAATATTCAAGCAGTTCACTAAAATATCCACCCTCTTACCATAATCTTCCCACGTATCTTCAGTAGGAGCAAATCCTTGATTTACTCTAACCACTAAATCAAATGAATCTATAAACTCACCCATACCTTGACCTATTAAATGAGGAGAAGGACAAACAAAAGCTACTCTCTTACCTTTAACAAGATTTAAAAGTTCAGGCTCTAATTCATAATCTTCATACTGAGACACCTGATTATGCCTAGAATTAATCTGAAGCTGAACGTCAGGGTGAGGTGGAGAAGACTGCCATTCAGGCGGTTCTTCGGAGCATTTAATTCCTATGATAGATTCCGACATTTTATTTTTTTAAATTAATATAACATGGTGATGATGTGTAGATAAAATCCTTAAACACTTTACTTAATTTCTTTTCATCTTTTGGGTGTAGGGTTATGATAGATTTAAAACATTTCATAATCTCTTTATCTTCACATGCCCAGTGAGAGAATCCTAAATAACCATAATCATCATCTCTACCTCCTCCTACTAACTTTACTGGAATACGCTCATGGTTTAAATAATTTCTTATAAATTCAAAAGGTCTGTATAATAGAAATGGAGTTATAGAGTATACTACTGGAATTTTATTTTCCATAGCTAATCCTGTAGCTAAACCCATCATCAACTGCTCAGAAGATAATGCATTGATAAATCTATCAGGATAATCAATTCTAATTTGGTCCCACAAACCATAACCTAAATCCCCTGTAATGAGATATATGTCAGGGTTTTTACCCATCTCTTCGTGTAGAAGTTTACTGAATAGCTTTCTCATAATCCTCCTCACTCATCACATGGTAATGAGCATTTAACCCGTTCAAAAATGGAAAAACACCTACGTTAGTACGATGAAAATTAATATCAGGTAAAAATGCTTTTAATCTTTTTTCTAGATAATCTAAATCTACTGAATCATATGCTGCGTATCCATTAGCATTTACATGTACTTTAATATTTTTAATACCGTGGTCATATATAAACCTTAAACTTTCCCATACTGAGCCTTCTGCACACTCTCCATCGGATAGTAAAACATAAACATCCCTAGTAGGATTAGCTAAAGCTCGTCCTATTGCAACAGTAATACCCATACCTAAACTTCCAGTAGAGCAGTAAATGTGATTCTTTTCATCCCTGTGTGGATGTCCTCCGTGTTTTGCGAATAAATCTGAAGCCTTAATACCGTAGTACTTTTCTATAGCTGCGTACAAAGCTATAGCAGCGTGTCCACTTGAAAGAATAAATATATCTTCTTCTTTTTTATTTTTAAAAATGTTGTCTATGATAGGAGCTGCTGTAAAGTAACTTCCTAAATGGGAACATTTATTCTCATAGGCTACATCTAGAATGATTCTATTTATGTCTACCATATAAATTTTCCTTTATAGAAATTAACTATCTCCTCAATCTCTTCATCAAAATCAGCTTCTGGTTCCCAACCTAATTCCCTTAACTTGGTATCATCTATTGAATATCTTAAATCAGCTCCAGGTCTCTCATAAAAGAAATTTACATGGTCTTCTATATTAAAATTGTTAGCTCCATAATACCAAACTAAAATCTTCTTCACAGTATCTAAATTACTCTGTTCATACTTACTTGAGATGTTATAGATTTCATTAGTAGTACCACTTTCAATTATCTTAATAACTGCTTTAGCAGTATCTTTAGCATGTAACCAAATTCTAGTAGGTGTGCCTCCTTCATGTAGGCTAATCTTCTTTCCAAGATTTAAGAACTGACAAGTTTTAGGAACTAGTTTTTCTACATACTGACCAGAACCATAGTTATTTGTAGGTCTGATTATAACGTAAGGAACTTTGTAAGTTCTATTCCATCCAAGTATAAGTTGGTCAGCTGCAGCTTTCGTAGCTGAGTAAGGGTTACTAGGGATAAGAGGGTCATTCTCAGTATGTGAACCTTCCATAATATCTCCGTAAACCTCGTCGGTGCTAAAGTGTAAAAGTGTAGGCATTTTATAATGCTTTCTTTTTCTAATAAGCTCTAGAAGGTTTCTAACTCCATTTATGTTAGAGTGTACAAACTCCTCACTGTCGACGATAGAGTTGTCTACGTGAGTCTCTGCAGCCGTATTAATAATGTAATCGCAATCATACAACCAATCCAAATCATTAATATCTTTTTTCTCAAAAACGAAATTAGGATGCTTATTAAATTCCTCTAATAGATTCTCATTAGCTGCGTAGGTCATCTTATCTACGCCTCTTACCATCCACCCTTTATCTAAACATGCTCTTGTTACATAAGACCCGATAAAGCCTAAACATCCTGTTACATATACAACTTTCATACTGTTAACCTCTTTTCCATAAATCTATCAACAACTTCTTCGATATATTCTAAGTGTTGTTTAGTGATTCCTATAAATGTACCTAAGAAAAAAGAATCGGTTGTTACTTTCTTAGCTATAGGAAATTTACTATCTAAATCCATACCTTCAGCGAGATGATAATACCCTGGATGGTATAAAATATTTCCACTAAAGTAAGACCGGGTTTGTATTCTATTATCTTCCATAAATTTAATAAAATCATCTTTTGTAAAAGGTGCTGAATCTTTTATAGTTAGTAGGAAAGCAAACCAACAGGGGTCAGAGCCTTCCTCTGCTTCAGGTAGATAAAACCAATCTTCATATTTTTTAAATATTTTATAAAGAGCAGCGTGATTCTCTCTCCTTGCTTTGTCCATCTCAGGTAATTTTTTTATCTGTTCTAAACCCATAGCTGCTTGAAGCTCTAGAGGTTTTAGATTATATCCAATCTCATCAAAGACGTATCTATGGTCATAAGGTGAGTCAGGTAGTCCAGGTAACCAATTCTTAAATCTATCACCACATGCTGTTTCACATGTAACATCTCCAGGTTTTGCTGTATTACAATAACAAGCTCTTCCCCAGTCTCTAATACTGGACAAAGCTTTTCTAAGTTTACCTTTATTGGTGCTTATAAACCCTCCTTCTCCTAGAGTCATATGATGAGCAGGAAAGAATGAACAGGTAGACATGTCTCCATATGAACCTAGCTTCCTTCCTTTATACGTACTTCCTAATGCATCACAAGCATCTTCTAAAAATACTAAATTATATTTTTCAATCAATGCCATCAACCTATCCATGTTAGGTGGGTTTCCTAGTACATGTGCAAAAGTTATACCTTTTATATCAGGGTCTTCCTCCAAAACTCTTTCAACTTCATCTAAATTTAAATTTACACTAGGTAACTCAACATCTACAAACACAGGAGTTAACCCGTTTTGGATAATAGGATTGATAGTAGTGGGAAAGCAAACAACAGGAGTTATAATCTTAGCTCCGTCAGGTAAATTTAATCCATTTTTAGATTTAGCAGCAGACATCATAAGAAGGTTTGCTGAACTTCCAGAGTTGGTTAACACCCCATGTTTATTTCCCAAATGTTGCGCAAACTCTAATTCAAAATCCCTAGACTTCTCCCCGAATATTAACCAACCACTTAGTAAAGATTCTACAGCAGCTTTGTACTCATCAGCGGTATAATGTGGTCCAGAATATTTTACCCAGTCTTTACCACTATCCCAGGAAGAGCTTTTAGTTTTTTCTGCAACGTACTGACCTATAAGTTCTAGTATTGTTTGTTTTGTTATTTCTAAATTATCCATTTTTATATACTTCCCTTAATCCTAATTCCAATCCCTCCAGCTCTAAACCTAAAGAATTTAATAAAGTACCATCTCCCGTATACGATAACCCATCAACTCTTTCAATTGTAACTGGTGTAACACAGCCAACGCTATTAAAAAATTTATCAGTAAGTTGATGTAGGTTATATTTTTCAGGATATACTAAATTAATGTCCTGAGGTAAATTGTTTTGTGTGTAGTTTTCCAAGTAGTGCATTATTACGTTAGCGACATCAGTCGATGAGAAGAAATCCATTTCAATATTCTGATGAATTATATGGGACATACCTTTTTCATATTTAATCTTCAATTGTGAAAAAAACCTATCCGGAGTTTCATTCTTACCGAAACATCCAAATAGCCTAAAATTAAATACGTTATCATACTTAGAACATTCTCTAGCAATCAAATTCTTAGACATACCATAATAATCATACGGATACCTAGATGATAAGGAATCCTCAGAAATATTATTTATCTCTTCCTTCTTATTAAAGGCAGCTCCAGAGCAAAAATTAAATAAAACTTTATACTTATTAGAATTATTAATTAAGTTTTGAAACATTGAGAGATTGTCAGTTAAATCCTCTATAGAATCCTGTTTAGTTCTTTTACCTCCTTTGGCAGCAGTATGTATTACAACATCTATATTATTAGTATTAAAAATTTTACTAACAGTATTAGGGTCAGTCAAATCAAATCTGTCTATCTGTAATATATTATATTTATCTTTTAGTTTAGATTCAAGCTCTCTTCCCAGGAAACCAGTTCTTCCAGTTATTAAAATATTTAAAGGTTCCATTTCTTTCTCCAATAACTTTGAATTTTAGCATCAAACCTATTACCTTTACGAGCCTCTTCTACCATTCCCCAAGTTGCTTGTGATTGGTGAACTCTATAGTAGTATCCTAAAAAATCAGTGTGGTTATGTATTTTAATACCTTTATCTATAAACTGACAATAGAGGTCATAATCAGAAGCTCCTAGATATCCTTCAGTGTTATACGTCATATGATTGTTATCGTATAATTCTTTTTTGTATACCATAGCTGGAGTATTGACTGGACAATGTTTAAGTAATTCCTCTTTCCACTCTTTCGAATCTTTCAATGGCTTCCATACTGTCATCATACACTGACCATCAGGGTGTGCTCTAACAATAGGGCTTTGCATACATTGTATATCTTCTTCTGAATTTTCTATAACTTTAACAACATTACTTATGTAATTATCTGCGAGTACGTCATCAGCTGCAATAATAGTGAAGTAGTCTCCAGTTATCTTGGTTAGTGCTTCTTCCACAGGTTCCGACCAAGAATAAGGGTATATGTTTTTAGCAGTTCCAATATTGATGCCTTTAAACTTCTCAGCTATTTTTAAACTGTTGTCAGTACTCTCGTTATCTACAAAAAAAATTTCTATGTTTTCATAGTCTTGGTTTATAATTGATTGTAGACATTTTTCTAAAAACTGCTCTCCATTATAGCAAGGTACGATTATACTAATTTTTAAAGACATAATAAACTCTGTACTCTATTACAGTATGTGTGGTTCTTTAAAACTAAAGATTTATTAAGAGATTTTATTATACTTAAATCCTTCTCTAGATATTCTTTAATAATCTCAGCCATATGTTTTGGAGATTCAGCTTGCAAAATCATTAATTCGTCTAAGTTAGATAAACAATCTACTTTGTCGGATACTAAAAACCCATTTAAACCTAGAGATTTAAAAGTTCTTTCATTACAATCTAAACCTAACTCTTGCTGATACTTATCATGTATATTTAAACAAATCTTACTATTGGATAAAATTTGGTACTCATCTTCTAATGATATATTTTTATTAACATGTATACCTTCTACAGAAATCCCTTGATAACTTAACTCGGTAAAATAATCATTCATTATTTTAAATTTTTCATCAAACCCGTTGTTAGCAAATCCTCCAATATAACACACGTCATACTTAAATTTGTCTTTAGGAGCAAAATCATATCCTATATTATCAAAAGCTAAAGGGATATAAGCAACGTCTTTCCATTTATCCCAATAAGAAACCTTGTCCGTTTCAGAGAAAGACCAAAGCTTAATGTTATCAAAACCGTTAATTAAATTAACAAATCCAGGAGAGGCTGTAGTTACAAAGTTTGGATGTGAACCCCAAGGCTGTGGAAAGCTATGAGGCTGTACGTACATGAATACTTTAACAGCTTTAGCAAGTACATTAAATAATAAGAATTCAGGGCTCTTATTTATCCCCCCTTCTGTTGCCATTAGCATATAAGGTGATGAAGTATCAATCTCTGAGATATTATCATAGTACACTGCGTCATACCCTTCTGATTTCCAAGCATTAAAATACCCTTCATATATCCATTTTCCTGCTCCTCCTATGTGACGTGGGATATAAACAATCATTTAATGTTCTCCAATACTGTGGTTAGTCTAACTTTAGAATCATGGTCTTTCATAAACCTTTCATGACCTCGTTTAGCTATCTCCTCATACTTACCTCTATTAAAATCAATGTCTTCCGCAATACTTAAAAGTTGGTCCTCCGATGAAAACGTCACAATCTCATGTCCTATATTATAACAGTTCTCCAAATCTTTAGAGTATTCTGTAATTAAAAGAGAGCCTGTAGCAGGAACTTCAAACATTCTAGCTTTCATTTGTGTAGCATCATCTACAGAGTTTTTACTAAAATTTAAAGAAGCAAAGGATGAAGAGTATGTAGATACCATCCCCTCAAATGAAGAGTCTGTTGGTATGTAAACTCCAAACCCTTTAGAACGTAAAAGATTAACTGCTTTCTTTCTATCACCTCTTAACGAGCCTACAAAACTAATAGTGTTAAGTCTTCTTTCATTAGGTAAGGAGCTATACAAATCTGAATTAGCGTGCCAGGTTGCATATTGTATATTATTATAACCTATCTGTTTGTACTTATCAACAAAGCTTTTCTCCGGTGTTGAGCAGTAATGAAAGGCTGTGCATACTTTTGAAGAGAAGTGGTCGAACCTCCAGGAGTCGTCACAAAACCAATTAAATGTTTTTATATTTCCTTTTTGAGTTTCTTTACCTATAGTATTCCAAGGCTCATCAGGACAATAATAAGGACTACCTGTCATAATACAAAAAAGTAATTCAGGTTTAAAGGATTCTATATGATTCTTTAAATCTTTATTACCTAAGATAGACGTATCAAAAAAATGAACATCATGCCCTAAACTAAGTAAAGGTAAGTAAAAATTCCAATATGCGTAATCGAATCTGAATTCAGGATTACGATTTATAGTTTTAGGTGCTACTAAGCTAATTCTCATTAAATAATTTCTCCCAAGCTTTTAATATACTCTCATTATCCCAATACTCTGCTCCAGACTCTGCGGACTCTAATCCATGATAGTGGGTTCCTGTCATCTCACACTCAGCTTTAATTAAATTAAAAGTTTCACTTAATGAGCTATGATATACATCAGTTAAAGAATCGTACACTTCTTGAGTGTTTTCTTTATATCCGTGAATTACAGCTTTACCAGACTCAACATACTTTAAAACATGCTCTTTATAATAAGGTTCGTCTGTCATCAAGCCATATAAATGAACCTCTTTAAACCCATCCTTCAAAGCTCTCTCTATAGATACGTGTGTATTTTTATTTCTATCTATACTTCCTATGATACCTGCTTTTTTTCCTGGATGAATTTCTGTTTTAGTTAATGGGGTTATTACATTTGGTATTACAGTTCCAGGAACTCCTTGCCAAAACATTTGAGAGTTTGATACATAAACAATATCATCCCAATATGGTTTTACATCTTTTATTTTAAAAACATCTTTCTCATGGCAAGCTAAAATAACCTTCTTACTCTTCTCAGGTCTATGAGGCATATTGAAAAAATGAACAATAAAAATTTCATTTTCTTCATTTGCTGTACACATCTCTACTGTTCCGGATTTACATTTACCTAAATGGTATGCGTGAGGACCGTAAAAAGTACAATCCAATCCATTGTCATTAAATAAATTACACAGGTTTATGAATGATGTTGTTGACCCTCCTGGATTTGACCATCCTGATAAAATTTTAATTTTCATTTCTCTTTAATAATTGATTATATAAATCTAATCTAAGATGTACGGTTTTATTAATATCATATCTCTCATCTACAATTGATTTAAGTCTTCTACCCATTTCTAAAGTATGCTTCGGGTCTTTGATACATTTTGTAAGTGCTCTAGTCCAATCAGCTATTTTATTTTCTTTAGATATTAAATAGCCTGTAACTCCATTCTGTATAACTTCATCATACGCTCCACAATCTGTAGCTATCAAAGGTATTCCATACCTTCCTGCTTCCATTAGTTTTATTTCTGATTTAGAGTCATTAAAGTTATTCCATTCTAGTGGAGCTATAGCTACATCAATATTAGTGTACATACCCCCATACCTATCTGAAGACATAGCTCCAAATACATTCCAGTTCTTATGTTTTTGAGGTCCTACAAGTATACGAGTATATTCATTCCACACATCTTGCTGCCAATCATCCTCCTTTCCAGGTTCTACAGGAGGTCTTCCATAAAATCCCCATCGAACGTTCTCCGCTCCTACTTTAGCATTTACACTTATCCCTAAATTAGGAACTTGTTTTACATCTTGCTCGTGATGAATACCTCCAACCCATCCTATTTTACATGGTTGCTTTTTAGATTTCCTAGGTTGTTTGGGAAGATTCCAACAAGGTAAATCAAAATCTATTGCGTTTTTAATTACTACCAATGTTCCAGATACCCATTGAGCAATACGGTCAGCAAACTTTCTCTGCGTTACGCTAACTAAATCAGCGTTATTGTACATAGCTTTGGTTAGTGTCGCTAAATCACGCTCTTGATAAATGTCATATAACCTATGACCTTTGTAAATTTCAGTTAACAAATCATCAGTATCAAAATGAATGAAACAGCCGTGCTCTTTAGCTTTCTTAAATAAAAGAACCATAAACTGAGGTCCGAAGTTAGATATGTTCTGAGTCATTACAATGTCAGCCCATTTCAAATCTTCAAATGTAG
>Ga0209645_1000935_pt1 | contig 14834 bp, 23 predicted proteins | sample ETNvirenome_6_30_FD_184070 | JGI IMG/M metagenome (GOLD analysis project Ga0209645, IMG submission 184070) | Marine viral communities from the Pacific Ocean - ETNP_6_30 (SPAdes) (version 2) | ecosystem: Environmental > Aquatic > Marine > Oceanic | place: Pacific Ocean | collected 2013-06-19
TTATCTATCACAACCTGTTTTTTTCCAAGGACCATAAGTTTTATGTTTAACTATTTCTTTACACATATCCATATATGAATATCTATGATACTTATATTTTTTAACAGGTATTTGTCCTAATTCATAGTATTCTTCTCTTCTTATTCCATATGATTGAAAGTTAGAAAAATCAAAGACTACGTCTCCAAGTTCTATCCAACAATGTCCCATTGGTTTTTTATCTACTGAATTAATAACAACACCTTGAACAAGTTCTGCGTCTTTGAATATTTTCTTGTCTTTATACATTGCATTTGCATTTGCTTCATAACAATTTCCCATTTATTTCTCCTTTTTTACTATTACCTCAAATTCTTCATAACATTCATCATCACTACAATTTGCTCTTGCTAATTCTTCAGTGCTGTAAATATTTTTTATGCTTGAATCAAACATATCATAAAATACTATATATACTTTCATTTATTTCTCCTTTAAATTAAAAGAAGTGCTCTACTACATAGCGTGCTGTTTACGTGCCTCTTAGGCCTTGTAAGATATTCCCAAATGAATACCTATTTACAAGTTTGCAATCCCTATCTTGACTTCGAAAGACTACATAGGTAACAAAGAACACTTCTTTTGTTGTTTGTATAAAAGAATACAAAAAAAAGGGAGAGCCTCACTAAGAGACCCTCCCAAACATACATTAAGAAGTTGCTAAGAAAGCGTCTAAATCATAAACTTCATCTTCCTTAGGAGCATTCTTATGGATAACTACACCATTACCATTACTAGAATTGACAATATTACCACTAAACTTAATTTTGGTTTTATATTGAACTAATTTAGCGTGGTCCACATCATACTGACCTGAATCGTTTTTAAGAATTTTAGCCTTTTCTAAGATTTTATCGCCAATAAAACATCTACTAGCTTCTTCGGGGCTATCAACTGCAACTGATTCGTTTTTGCCTGTATTTTCATTATATACTGATTTATAATATTTCATTTATACTCCATTTTCTATGCTTACGCATTTATGTTTTAACGTGCAAAGTTACACACAAAAAAGGGAGAAAGGATGTATGTTACAACGTTGTAGTTTTTTACTAAATAAGGAGTAGGGGACCGAAGTCCCCATAAATCCTATTTTCTATTAAGAACGTCAAGTTCTAACCTACAAGTATGTAAGTAATCACTATCTCTATCTTCATAGAATCGCTGTATTTCATCTCCATTAAACGTGCTTATAATACTAACAGCCATACAATGATATACAGGACAATGATATACTTCACTCATTATAAACATTTCTTGCATTTTTACTACTCCTTGTTTTTATTAATAAAATACACAAAAAAGGGAGAAAAGGAAGTGTTTTCACACCTCCTTATATTCTTTCCCTGTTATTTGTTTTAATCTTGATTTCATAAATTCAACTCGATGTTCTAATCTTTTTCTATGTTTCCAAGTCAAACGTTTTTCTTGGTGTTCAGGATTAGTTCCTTGCATAAGATGATGTTCAGTTATTTTAATTAACTTAGGAAATTCAATTTTATCTCGTTCATCTCTATAATATTGTTCAATCCAATCATCATTTGAAAAATCATATTTAATCATTTCTACTCCTTGTTTTTTTAAGTATTTACATAAAATAGGGAGAAAGGAAGTGTTTTCACACCTCCTAAAATCCCTCACTACATAGTTGATTATGAATTATATCAAGTATTTTAACAGTCTTTTTATGTAAAGAGTTTTTATTTTTTAACATTGCTCTTATCATATAGACTACATTATACTTTTCATCGTGTCTTCCACTAGTAACTGCTGTTTTATTTACGCCATTATCATTAACAAAAGTTACTTCTTTGTCTTTATAAGTGTCTGAGACAATTATTAAAGCATTGTATAATTCTTGTGCTAAGACTTTATCTCGATAGCCTGTATCTATTTTTGTTTCAACATTGTACTTTTTTTCTTGCATTTCATTTTTTTCACACGGTAACATATTTACTCCTTGTTTTTATTTATTTACACAAAAAAGGGAAAAGCACAGGGTTTTATTCCTGTGCTCTATGTTTGTTATAACACTTATTTGAACAATAAAATACACTATGTGTATACATATCAAAGCGACAAAACTCAGTATGAGTTATGGCTTGTTGAGTTATTGTTTTATTACAGTTATTACACTGTTTTGAGTATGGTGTTATTAAACTATTATTGTTATGAAAACTAAGCATTTTTACTCCCTATTTTTATACTATAAAAAGAGGAGTAAGACTAATGTCTTACCCCCTTTATATTAGAACTCTGCGCCAACGTGTGGCGTAACAGTTGGTTCTTCATATTTCTTAGTTCTTAGGTCTTGCTTTGTAGAGCGATAACCTTCTAAGAAATGATGTCTAGCAAATGCTAGATGTGAACCAATGAACTTGTATAACTGTTTCATATTTACTCCTGTTTAATTGTTAACAATACACAAACAAGGGAGAAAGATAGGTTGTAATAACTTATAGAGGTTAAAGTCCGTTAATCTACAGTCCTTTACTCGATTGGTTACGACACTGTAGTTGGTATTAACATATGTATTATCCTTCGTAATTAACCTATCTACTCTCCTAACACAAACAAGGGAGAAAGAGAAAGGTTTATACCTCTCTCTCCCTATGTAAAATGTTGACTACGTGCTTAACAGATTTAAGACTATCAAAGGTTCCTCCAACCTTATCATTGAATAAGTAGAAACCTTTATCTCGTCTCTTTAATGTAAGACCTAAGTCTTCAATCTTAGTAAATAAACATTTAACTGTCATAACATTACTCTCCTATGTATGTGTGGATTAATAGATATATACATAAACAGGGGAGATATATATATGTGGTGCGTTAGATACATACGGTGTGTGTGCTTGACACACAGGTGTGGACAACAAACCTGAGTTCACATATGTAAGGAACAAGTGAACTCAACCGAATGGAACCCCCTAACCCCTTAACCAACGGGGGGTGGTACTAACTTACCCCTCCCACTCTCATTCTACATATATTTTTATGTCTTGCTACTCTCATCCACTTGAGAGTATATTATGGTATGAGTAAGAAGAAGAAAACATATGACGTGTTTAATGCTATAACTGGAGAACTAGAAGGTAGTATATCTGCTACAGAAGATGAACTAGAAGGTTTAAAGGAAGATTCTGAAGAGGTAGACCTAAGAATGGCTTACACTAAGTCAGAGGTTGAAATCATAAAGAACATGATAGCGGCTAAACTTAATTTAAAAAGGTTACTTAAAAAGCCTGAGAGTATGGATTAACCTATATAGGTACTATAAGGTTAGTATATATATGTAGAACCTTATAGGTAAGACCTATAGGTAAGACTTAAGGAGATTTATGGAGCAAGTTAAAAGAAAAGTTAATGGAACATTTAAAGTATATCCATTATACTCAGAATCAGAAGCAGAGATAAAGAATATACCTTTTGTACACTGGAAAGAAGTAGAGGTGGGTGATTATGGTATTAGTGATGATGGTTTTATTGGTGAATGTATTGGTAGAAAGACTTATACTGATAAACATAAAAGAACCAAAACATTTGTAAAGATGTGTTATGGTGCTAATTGGATTTCTAAAAATTCTAAAATAATTTATATAGAAAACAAAGAGCATAACTCATATGCATCTATTAAGCCTAGAAACTGGGCAGAGAAAGAATTAGGTAAGACACGTACTAAAAATTTAATAACTGCATATGTAGAGCAGTTGTTATCTAATAAACCTGTTGATTGGGATATACTTGGTAATATATATAGACCTGACCAGAAAACTCCTGCTGCAACAGTAAGAAGACTATTAAAACAGGAGGTTGTAAAAGATATGGTAGATAAGAAACTAAAAGAAGTTTTAGTTAACAAAGGTGTAACTGAAGAATTTGTATTAGATACAATGCTAGAAGCAATAGAGATTGCTAAGAATAAACTTGATGCAGGTAATCTGCTTAAAGCAGCAGACAACTTACAAGATTTATTAGAAATGAAACCTAGTAAGAAAGTAGTAACTGACACATTAGAAATAGGTAGCAGTACTAAATTACTAGATGAGATAGAAGAAAATGAAAGTAAAATGAAATTGCAAAGAAAAACAGAAAGTCCTTTAGATGCAGAAGAATAGTGTTATATTAAATAAACTAAGAAACAATATGATATTATTTGGTAAGACCGTAATGCCTAATATGTTTTCATCTGATTCGCCTAAGTTTCATTTTGAAATTGCATCTATATTACAAGATGAACTTGTTAAGCAAATAAATATTATTGCGCCTCGTGGACATGCTAAGTCATCTGTTGTAGGTGGCATATTTCCGCTATATCATTTAATGTTTGATGAAGGTCCTAAATTAATATTGCTTATATCTAGAACGCAAGACCACGCAGTAAAGTTACTTGGTACTATAAAAGATACATTAGATTACTCTAATAATTTTAGAAGTGTATTTGGTTATTGGGGAATGAACTCTGCTAAGTCTTGGGCTAAATCAGAAATACAATTAAAAGACGGTTCTGTTATTATGTGTAAAGGTACAGGACAACAACTTAGGGGTATTAAGGTAGGAAATCAGCGACCTACTTTAATTGTTGTAGATGACCCTGAAGACGAAAACAACACTAAAACTGCTGAAGCAATGGAAACTAACCTGCGATGGTTGCTACAAAGCGCTGTTCCATCATTGGACCCAGTCCGTGGTCGTATCGCTATTATTGGTACTCCTCAACATCAAAGATGCATGGTTGAAACTTTGAAAGAAATGAAGGGGTGGCATAATATGCACTTTTCTCCAGATATGGCTAATGGAAAAGCACTTTGGGAGGAGTGGCAACCTATTAAAAAATTAAAGCAGAAAAAGGAGGAATTAGAATCTATTGGTAGAGTATCTGTATTTTACAGAGAATATTTATGTGAGATAGTTGGTGATGAAGACCAATTGTTTAAACCTAAATATCTTAAAACATATGAAGGTAAATATTACAGAGACGAAGATGATAATGCGATGATGGAATTTAAAAGTATAAATGGTGAAACAGATTTAGAACATAAGCCTGTTAATATATTTATGGGAGTAGACCCAGCATCATCTATTAATAAAAGTGCTGACTATTCTACTATAGTTACGATTGCAATTGATAAAAAAGGTAATAGATATGTACTTCCTTATTATCAAAAACGTGCTACACCTATGAATTTAGCAGAAGCAATTATACAACAGTTTAAATTATATAAACCAGACAAGGTTCGTATTGAGTCTGTTGGTTACCAAGAAATGCTTAGAGAATATTTAAAGACTAGATGTGAAGAAGAAAATTTATTTATACCTGGACTTGAAATAAAAGAAACTCCTAGAAATTCTAAATCAGTTCGTTTAGAACAACTACAACCCTACTTCGCACAAGGTAAGTTTTATTTGTTAGATGACATGCAAGAACTTAAAGATGAGCTTTTACTCTTTCCTAGAGGAAGGCATGATGATTTACTTGATGGACTTTATTATGCAAATAAAAAAACTTATGCGCCTACACACGATAAAATTAACAAAGAAGAACACGCTATGATGACAAGAAAGTTAAATAAACCTATAGACTGGATGACAAGTTAAAAAAAAGGTTTGCACTAAACCTATGACATTATAGTATATTAACTCTTGTCATGGCAGAAAAACCTAGAGAAGTTAAAATAACAGAAGATTTATTGCGTGAGTATTCTGGAGCTAGAACAGAATGGGCTGGTCAAGCAGTCGAAGACAATGAGTTCCGTAATGGAAAACAATGGACTGATGAACAGATTAAATCCTTAAGAGCTAGAGCTCAAGAACCTCTTGTAGTAAATGTAATATACCCAGCAGTAGAGCAAGCAAAAGCTTTACTTACTACTCATAGACCTAGATTCCAATGTATAGCAAGAGAAGATAGTGATACTGGTACAGCCAGAGCAATATCTGATTTAATGTCGTACGTATGGGATTTAAATGATGGTAATGTAAAATTAAAACAAGCAATTGATGATTACTACGTTAAAGGTATGGGAGTTTTATGCGCATACTTTGACCCTATGTGTGATTTTGGTAAAGGCGAAATAAAACTAGAGGCTGTTGACCCTCTTGATGTTTATATTGACCCTTCTGCTAAAGACCCTTTCTGTCAAGATGCTAATCATATTATTATTGGTAAAAGAGTGATGGAATCACAACTAATACATGATTATCCAGAATATGCAGAAATAATTAAAGAATCTACTGAGACATCTATGCTTGCAGAAAAATCTACTAGCAGAGGTAAGCTGCTTGATGAAGCAACTATACCATATGATAATAGAGGTAGATTATCTGGAACATTAGAGCAAGATAGAGAATTAGAATTATGTCAACGATATACTAAAGTAAAGATTTCGTATATAAGAATCTATGACCCATTTAGTGCTGAAGAAAAAATATTAGATGAAAATCAGTATGAAGAATATCAAAAAGAACCAGCGGTTATGCTTAATGATAAAGATGGGGAAAAAATAATAACAGAAATAAACGAAGTTCGTAAGTGGCTAGGGATTGCAAATGAACATGGTAATTTAATTTCTATGGCTTTAGACCCTGAGACTGGACAAGAGATGATAATTCCAGGAGCGTCATTAGAGCCAAATAGTATTGCTGGTACTACTATTGAGATTACTCCAATTACAAAAGGCAATTTAATTAATGATGAAAGAATTGTTGCAGTAGAAACACTTAGAACGCATATAAGATGTTTTGTATCTGTTGGAGATAAAGAATTATATACTGTAGTTAAACCTATAGAAAACTATCCGTGTGTAATATTTATGAATGGACATAATAGAAATCCATTTCCTATGTCAGATGTTAGACACGTTAAAAATTTACAACAATATATTAATAAAGTTAGAAGTTTAATTGTTGCTCATGCATCTAGCTCGACCAATGTCAAGTTACTTATTCCAAGAGGCTCTATGAATAAGCAAAAACTTGAGGAAGAGTGGGGCAGAGCTGGCACCGCTGTTGTAGAGTTTGACCCTGAACTTGGTCAACCTATTGTAGCAGGTCCAGTACCTTTACCAAATGAGTTATATAAAAATGAAGCAGATGCTAAAGCAGACATAGAAAAGATATTAGGAATTTATGCTCTAATGCAAGGTGACCAAAGCGCTGCCCCTCAAACTTATAAAGGCACAGTTGCTCTTGATGAGTTTGGACAAAGACGTATAAGGTCTAAAAAAGATGATATAGAAGCAGGTTTAAATATGCTTGGTAAAGTAGTTATAGACTATATACAAGGATATTATACTGATGAAAAAATTATTAGAATATTAAGACCTAATCGTAAAGAGCCTGATGAACAACAAATTAATATGCCTATAACAGATATATCTGGATATATTGTAGGAAGAACTAATGATGTTACTGTTGGCAAATATGATTTAGTTGTCGTATCTGGTTCTACACTACCTTCTAACAGATGGGCTAGATTTGAATATTATAAAGAATTATATCAACTTGGTGTTATAGACCAAGTAGAACTTTTATCACAAACAGACGTTGCAGATATGGAGGGTGTTATGGCTAGAAAAGGTCAATTACAACAAGCAATGCAACAAATACAATCACAAGAAGAACAGATTAAAAAATTACAAGGTGATTTACAAACTGCACAACGTGAGTCTGTACATGATAGAAAAAGAATTGAAGTTAAAGAGTTTGAAGTTAAACTTGCAAAAGCCGAAGCAAAAGCTGAAATGGCTACGCAACTTTATCAAACAAGACTTTCTGATGAAATCAGAAACATCAGAGAGGATGCTAAACGAATAGAAAAGCAAGATGCTAAATCTACTAAGAAAATCGTTGGCATTAAATAGTGTTGCTGATAATAACAAACACAAGGAGACTAAATGTCTGATAGTATAAATGTTATGGGAGATGCTGCAAATCCTATTCAAGGGGGTAATGAAACTATACCAGTTGAAAATGCTGGTGTACCTAATGCTCCTGCTGGGAATACGGAAGGAACAATCTCTGCACAAAATAACGAAATTCCAAAGGACCAAGCTCCAACAGGTCAAACATATCCTGTTGGTAATATGGCTGAGCCTGGAGAATTTGATTCTAGAGAATCACAAGAACCAGCAAAAGAAGACCCTAGTAGACATCAATATTGGCAAAGTCAACATGATAAGGTAAGTAACGAGTTGGGTAATGCTCAGAAAGAGCTAGAATATTATAAACAGCAGATTGGACCGTTAGCAGATTATTTAAAAAGCAATCCAAATGTTGTTGATGCTATTGACCGACAACTCTCCAATGGACAACCTCAAGGTGACCCTCAACCTCAGGCACAGCCTGATATGAGAAATCAAGAGACTTCATTGCAGGAACCAGTCAGACCGACAAGACCTAGTGACTACAATGAGGTTGATGCTTACAATGACCCTGACAGTTCATCTTTTAAATATAGAACAACTGTAGATAATTATAGAGATGATATGATTTCTTACATGGCTGCTAAAGATATGCAAAGAGAGAAATTTGCTCAAGAGCAAATGGCTCAACAGCAGTTAATGGCTGAAAGGCAACAGGCTATTAGTCATGTTCAAAACAATTATGGTTTTGATACTGCTAAAGCTCAAGACTTTGTAAATTTTATTACAGACCCTAGAAATGTTACCTATGATAATCTTGTAGAAATATATAATAAAAAAAGTGGACCGTCTCAACAAGAAATAGAAGCAAGACAAAATATGGCTAAAGCAAAACAGATGCAAGAAAGAGTTAAAGTTCCAAGAGAAACTATAAGTACTCCTGGCACTTCTGCTCCTCCTATGTCTGATGAAGAAGCTTTTAGTGCAGATTTAATTGCTTCGTCTAAAAGGAGATAATAAACAATGGCTACAGAAAAGAATTTAGGTGCCAGTGGTGTTCTCTATACAGATAGAAGGGATTTCTACATCAGCCCGCAAGTCGTCAAGGAATTGTGGACTGACGTAACTCCATTTACAACAATTATATCTAATAAAGAGACACGACAAACTAATGACCCGTTGTTCAAAATGTTTGAACACAGACAACCGTGGATAGAACAAAGATGTTATATTAATGGTAGTACAAATACAACTGCTGCAGATAATGCTGAAGATGCTATTACTATTGATAACGTTTTAAACTTACCTACACCAGCTACTACAGGAGAAGGACAAGCTTGGGTTGGTTTAACTTTTGAAGTTTGGGATTCTACAAACACAACAAATAAAGGTGTAGTACTTTGTACATCTGTTGTTAGTGGAACTTCAATTAAAGTTAAAAACATGACCGATGCAGGTATTACTTTTGCAGACGATGACATTTTATATGTTATTGGTAATGCACATGGTGAGGGTACTGAAGCTCCAGACGCATGGGCTGATGAACTAAAAGTAGTATGGAATAGTACTCAGATATTTAAAACACCTTTACAGGTTACTGGTACATTATTACAAGCTGCTTTAAGAGGTGAATCATCAGAACTTGCTAGACTTAGATTACAAAAGTCTCAAGAACACAAAATCCAAAAAGAAAGAGCTTTCTTATTTGGAACACGTGTTGGTGGTACTGGACTTCAAGAATCCGCATATGCTGATGGGTATAATGATACTAATAATGATGAAACATTTGCAGACGGTGGTAATGTTGAAATGGGTGGTTCTAACTTAGTTAGAAGTACTTTTGGAATGATTTCAGCTCTTGAAAAGTATGGTGAAGCTACTGCTACACATGATTATCAAAACGTCTTTACAGTTTCAGAAGCAAGTTACTCTTATGGTAATTTTGTAGACGATATGGAAAAAGTTTTCCAATACGTTCCTGATTCTGGATTTAAGCGTGCATTTGTAGGTGCTGGCGCACTTGGTTACTGGTCTAAAATGGCTGGTACAACAGGTATGGCTGGTAACTCTGGATGGACAGTAAGTTTAGGTGACATGAAGAGAGATGCTCTTGGATTCAATTACAGAATGCTTGAAACACCTCACGGAATGGTTCAACTTATACCTACTCCTTCATTAAGAGGTAGATACAATAAACACATGCTTATCGTAGATGAGTCTAATTTATTCCATGCTCAATATCGTGCTCCAATGTATCAAACTAACATTAAGACAGATAATGCATTTGATGGTGTGAAAGACCAGTATATGTCCGATGAAGGTATCGGTATTACTCAGATTAACTCTCACTCATTAATGAAGATAACTGCTTAAGGAGGTTTGAACAATGGCTAGACCTTATTTACATGGAACTAGCGGAGGTGTTAAAACCTTGGCAGCTGACACTACATTAACTATGGCTGATTCAGGTAAAGTATTTATCTGTTCTCAGGCAGGAGCGTATGACATAACATTACCAGCAGTTGGTGATGCTAAAGGATGGGTGGGAACATTTATTCTTGGCACTGCTGGAGGTAACGACTTTGATATTATCGGAGGAACTGCTGATGTTATGTTTGGCGCAATAGTTGGTGATACTAATACAACTATTGATGCTGCTGACAAAGTAACGTTTGCTGCAAGTAATGCAAATAAAGGCGACAGAATAGACATTGTCTGTGATGGAGCTTCTTATTTTGTAACTTCTTGGGCGGATGCTGCTGCTGACGTAGGAGCAAGTGGTTAATACTAACGCTTAACAACTAGGGTGGGGGGCTTTGCCTCCCACTCATTAACTTTGGAGAAGAATGGCTTTACCGTCAAGTTTTAAATTAAGAATAGAAGATTTAGCAGGCTTTGCTTACGCTAATAACGACTATACTAATGCAGATGACGCTGCTTTACAGCAGTTTCTTGTAGATGGTTGTTATGATGTTGTATTTAGAGTAAGCGCTGTTACTCCTGATATTGTTGATAGATTTACCACTAAAACATCTAGCGGAAGTTTTACAAATGGTACTGCTTCTGATACTTATAGAGAAATAGCTTATGTTTATAGAAATGGTTTAAAATGTACTGCAGGTAAATCTAGATACCATGATTCTTATACTGATTCTACAAGTATACATTATGCACATGCTGAAAGACCAACATGGTATATATTTGATGGTGGTATTTATATACAGCCAGCACCTTCTTCAGTAACTGTAGATATATATCATCTACCAAATGATTATAGTATTGATGTAGATAGTAATGCTATAACAGATTTTCCAAAAGCATATTATGAACACATATGTTTATATGCTGCAATTAGAGTTTTAGATTATAGAATACAAGAAGTAGTTCAAGAAGATGAAGACCCAGAAATGATGGGATTGCTTAGAGCGCAACAACAAAAATTACAGGCTGATTATGAAGCTAAGTTTGCAATACAAAGTGGAGGTAGAAAATAATGAAATTAAAAGAATATATGGACATTATATCTGAAGCTTATCCAGAAGTTGAACTTGCTGACGTAATAAAGATTTTAAATAGAGCAATAGAAGATTTTAGTGAAAGAACAGAAATAGTAAAAGACTCTTATAATGCATCTACAGTTGCTAATCAAAGATATTACAACTTACCAGACGATGTTATAAAAATTATAAGTGTTGATGTAGATGACGAGGTTGCTCCTAAACTAATAGGAGAACCTTCTAAAAGGGATATGACTTAATGGCTACATATAAAGGACATACTAAAGGATATGTATGGTGGACAAGAAAAGGTGGTAGACAAATTGGTGTTGCTACTACATCTGACCTTTCTACGTTTACATCTCCAACAGAAGTAAAAACTATAAGATTATTTACAGTAAAAATAGCAGATAAATTTAAAGATGAAGATTTAGTTGCTGGTTCTATAGATATGGCAGAAACTTGTACAGACATACCTACTAGATTTCATGAAGCTTTATTATTTAAAGCAATGGAAACATTATCGGAAAGAGCAAGTCAATGGGAAGTAGCATCATATTATAGACAAAAGTATAATGACCTTGTAATACAGGCTAAAAGATACGCTAACACAGAAAGCGATGGTAGAAGTATATTTACTGTTGCACAACATGATATGTAATGTCTTTTAATTTAGATACTATACAAAATACAGTTTACAGAAATTATCTATCTACAAATTGGTCTGATATATCTTTAAACTGGGGTATATTGCTTTCAGGAACAAATTTTTCAAAAGATACAATAGGTACTAATGACTTTACATTAGACAGTATTGGAAATAATGACTTTGTAGAAGATTCTTTTTAACGTATAATAGGAGCAATCAATGGAATTAGCAGATTACATAGTAGAGATTAAAAATCAAATTATAGAATACAAGAAGTTAGAAAATTTAAAATACGAAGAATACGAACATCTTAATATGATGAGAATAAAAGCAGAGGGAGCTTATGACATCTTACAACAAATCTGGGAAGAAGAAAAAGCCAGCAAAGAAGAAAAAGAAGAAGAATAAATATTAATGGCAGACTTAACTAGCAAAACTCCAGCGGCAACATATAAGTCCGTTTTAAATGTAGGTACAGCAGACAATCAAGAGCTTGATACTACTTTGCGTGTTATAGAAGACGGTAAAGGTAATGACTCTGATTTAAAACTTGCTACTAATAAAGCTAGAGTTAATACAGCTTTAGGTATAGGAGTTGACCCTAGTTATGCTTTAGATGTAACATCTACTTCAACAATAAGTGCTAGTTTTGTAAATAATCAAGATACTAATTTAGTAGGTTTAAGAGACCAAGATACAACAAGTGATACACATGTTGCTATTGGTGCTCAAGATAATGATTTTATTATAAGAGCTGGTAATGCAGAAAAATTAAGAATTTTGTCTAATGGTAAAGTAGGAATAAATGATGCTACACCATCTTATCAATTAGATGTTAATGGAACAGGTAGATTTACAGGGCAGTTAAATGTAGATTCGCATATTGTTATACCTGATTCATCTTCTTTAAAATTTGGTAATAGCGAAGATTTACAAATTAGACATAATGGTTCAGATAGTTATATTATAGATTCAGGCACAGGAGATATGTATATAAGAGGTGCTACAAATTTATTTTTACAAGCGCATTCTACAAATGAAACATTTTTTAAAGGCATTTCTAATGGCGCAGTTGAGTTGTATTATGATAATAGCAAAAAATTTGAAACAACAAATGCTGGAGCAACTGTAACAGGAACTTTAACAGCAACTGTATCAGGTAATGCAACAACTGCAACAACTGCAACTAACGTAACTGTAGCAGACGAGTCAAGCGATACATCTTGTTATCCTTTATTTGTTACTGCAGCTACAGGAAACTTACCTGCTAAAACTGGTAGTAATTTAGAGTTTAATTCAAGTTCAGGCAGATTAACAGTAGGCGGTGAAATACGTTCAGATAAAATACAAATTACATCTGCTACTGATGCTATTTTAACATTTAAAATGAGTGATGATAATTGGGGTTATGTAGAATGGAGAGATAGTGATAACACTAGACATGCTTATGCAGGATTAGATGGTGACCATAGTGATTTTCAATTAAAAGCAGAAAATGATTGCACAAGAATTAATTTATGGGATTGTTTATATATAAAAGATGATAAGGTAGGTATAAATGACTCTAGCCCAAGTTATGATTTAGATGTAACTGGTACTGGTAGGTTTACAGGTCAATTAAACGCTAATAATAATCTTATAGTAAGTGGTAATATAGGAATAGGAACATCAAGTCCTAACGCTGCTTTACATGTACACGGTAGTTTATGTTATAAAACAACTAATTTTAGTACAGCAGGACCTACTGATGGTCTTAGTGTTTCAGGAACTGCAATTTTAAGAGTAGATACTTCTTCAAATAATGTAACTATTGGAGGGTTTTCTAATGGAGTTGCAGGTCAAATATTACATATTATAAAAATAGATACTACAGGTCGTGTTCAATTAGAACATAATGAAAGTCCTGCAGTAGGAACACATCAAAAAATTTTTTTAACGTCAGGCGCTGATGAATTAATTTTAGGATATGGAGGGTGGACATTAATTTGTGATGGAAGCAATTGGTTTTCAGTTAGTAATCCTTCAGGCGCTGCTGACGGAGGTTAACAATAAACAAACACATTCATGCTCTGCCAGAGCTTAGTGTAGGAGGTAAACATGGCAAAAAGTTTAAGAAACTATTCAGTTCAAGAGGCTCAAAATATAGCCTTAGGACAAGCAGGTTCAGTCTTTATAGATGATACAGCACAACATACAGGAACATTTGTTGCTATAAGCGCAATAGAAGATTCTGTAGTAGATGTTAGTGATTGTACTAATATTACTAATACAATGGCTGATGCTGTAGATTTTACAATACCAGCAGGTATGACAATATATGGTGAATTTGAAGTTTTTTCACTTGCTAGTGGAAAAGTTATAGCATATAGAGGTTAAGTATGGCTTTAGGCTTAACATCAACAATACAATCTAAAAAATTAATAACACCTGGTATAGTAACAGATAACCTCGTGCTAAAGCATAAGTATGATGCAGGCAGTGTAATACCTGTAAGTGATGGTGCTGCATTTTTTGATGGTTCTAATGATTATATTGTAGCTGATGGAACTTCTATAGACTTTGGAACTAATGATTTTACTTTAAGTTTATGGCTTCATCCTTTAGGAGATAATACTGAAACTTATCTTATGTCTCAACATGCAAGTAATGACGATAGGTGGTATTTTAGATTAAACAGTGATGGTAAAATTCATTTTTATAGTAAAATTGATGGAACTGGCGCAATAGCATTAACTGGAACTAATGTTGTAGATGCTAATTCTTGGAATCATATTGTTTTTTCTGTTG
>Ga0209645_1000936_pt1 | contig 14824 bp, 7 predicted proteins | sample ETNvirenome_6_30_FD_184070 | JGI IMG/M metagenome (GOLD analysis project Ga0209645, IMG submission 184070) | Marine viral communities from the Pacific Ocean - ETNP_6_30 (SPAdes) (version 2) | ecosystem: Environmental > Aquatic > Marine > Oceanic | place: Pacific Ocean | collected 2013-06-19
AAGCAGGCGCAGATGGATATGTTTGAGGACTACTTCTATCAGTACAACTATCAGATAAACAAGGTAAACGCTCACACAACAGGGTCAAGCTATGCTAACCTTGCTGAGAACTTGCTTGAAGTGATTGATTCATTCTCTGTGTTTGATGCACTTGTTAACTCAGGAACAAACCAGTATACACTGCCTGCTGATTTTTATTACATAAATAGGCTACAGTACAACAACCTTAACGTAGAGAAGGTATCTGAGTCTAAGCTGTTAAACCTAACAAACTCACTACTTACAGCGCCAACAACAGAGTGGCCTGCGTATGTGGTTAGAGAGAATACAGCTTATATTTTCCCCGACACTATTACAGGTGCGGTTATAGATTGCCAGTATGTAAGGTATCCCCTTGACCCTAAGTGGACATATGTGACGCTATTAAATGGTGAGCCACAGTTTGACCAAACGAGTGCTGACTATCAAGACTTTGAGCTTCCGTTGTCAGATGAGCCGATGTTGGTTAATAAGATATTGCAGTACGCTGGACTGTCGATAAGAGAGCCAGCGGTATATCAGACCATGAGTCAGGCGGAGATTAATGAAAATAACGAAGAACGATAATGGCATACTTAAGCGGATATCAATATTACGAGAACAGTGGCAACGTCCCTCAAGATGCTAATTGGGGTTCGTATCAGTACGTCAGCTTGACTGATGTGGTGAACAACTTCATGCTCATCTATCAAGGCAACCACGAGATTGTCAACAACATCAACAGGTATCAGGTTCTGTTTCACGCCAAGAGAGCGATACAGGAGTTGAATTACGATGCGTTCAAGGAGATAAAAGCACTTGAGTTAGATGTGTGTGATGACCTACGATTCATATTGCCTCCTGACTTTGTGAACTGGGTTAGGATATCCCTGTTTAAGAACGGGATGCTGTACCCTTTGACCGAAAACATTCAAGCCAACAGTGCAGGGTCATACTTGCAGGACAACAACTGCAACATTCTGTTCGACCAGTCGGGCAACATATTGCAACCTGAGCATTCTCTGCTTGATACTAAAAGACTGGCGGGGACTGCGAAGACAATGTACTTGAATGAGAACAGCATATACAACGGATGCGATGGATACTGCATAGATGGCGAGTGGTACTTTGATTTTCAGATAGGGGCAAGGTATGGCCTAAACACAGAGACGGCTAACTCAAGTCCTACATTTAGAATTGACAAGGCAAACGGTGTAATAAACTTCAGTTCAGGCATGGCGGGGGAGCATTGTGTACTTGAGTATATCTCCGATGGGATGAACAGACAACCCTTTACAGGGACAGGCTCTAAGGCAGACCCTTATGTTCCAAACCCAAGTGACGTAGGTGTAAGGGTTCACAAGTTTTTTGAGGAGTTTATTTATGCGTACATTAAATACTCTATACTTAATAGTAGGTTTGGAATACAGGAGTATGTGGTAAGGCGAGCGCAGAAGGACAAGAGTGCTTTGTTAAGGAACGCTAAGATTCGCATAAGCAATCTTCACCCCGCAAGACTTTTAATGAACCTAAGAGGTCAGAATAAACTCATAAAGTAATATGGCTAAACAGACCAAGACCTTTAAGCTGGGTCGTATGAACAAGAGCATAGATGAACGACTCTTGCCTGATGGCGAGTACGTTGATGCTATGAACATACGAGTGGGGTCTACAGAGCTTACTGAGGTAGGGGCTGTAGAAAACACAAAAGGAAACAGCAAGCTTACCACGTTACAGTACAATGGAGTTCCGCTAAGCGACCAAGCTACTTGTATTGGAACCCTTGCCGACTCAGAAGAAGAGACCCTGTATTGGTTTGTCCATGACCCAGCAAATACGCAAGCTGCCCCGCCTTCAGTAGGTGTGTTAGGTAAGGTTGATATGATTGTGTCTTATAACACACAAGCTCAACAGCTTACTTACCATGTGGTTTCTGAGACGGTATTAAACTTTGACCCTGCCTATCTTATCAATGGCGTTGACAAGATTGACGACCTGTTGTTTTTTACGGACAACTATAATGAGCCGAGGAAGATAAACGTCACGAGTGACTATCCGTTTCCTGACATAACGCTGGCATATGGATTAAGAGACCAAATTATTGAGCTGGATATAAGTGTTATTAAGCCACCACCTGTGGAGTCTCCAGTTGTTGAGCTTTTTAGTATTTCGGGCGGAGAAAACTATATTGAGGATACGTTTATATGCTTTGCGTATAGGTATCAGTATGCTGATGGAGAGTATAGCGCACTATCTCAGTTCAGCTTGCCTGCATTTGCTCCAAGCAATACTTGGTTTTTAGATTCTTCAAGCTTCTTGAATGAGGCTATGCAAAACCTATGGAATGAGGCTCAAGTAACTTTTAAGACTGGGGATTCAAGGGTAAAAAATGTTGACCTTGTATTTAAAGAAGCTGATTCTAATAACCTTTTTGTTATTGAAGAATATGATGTTTCTGACCTTAACAACAACGATGACTTTACGGCTCGTTTTACTAATGGAGAGATATACACTGTATTAAGAAGCGATGAGATTCTCAGGCTTTACGACAATGTTCCTCTCAAGTCAAAGGCTCAGAACATATTTGGTAACCGCCTTATGTACGGGAACTATGTGGAGCAAAGAGATTTGGTTGATGTTAACGGGAACGAGTGTGACATCATCTATGACGTTAAATATTTACCTAAACCTTTTGCTGATTCTTCAAACCTGCCTTCTGACTTAGCAACTTACGATGGTTTGGGTGTAGACTCTACACTTTTAGTTAATCCTAATATTCCATTTGGAGTTGCGGATTTTGATTTAAGTGGATTGACAAGTGATGACCTTGTTGAGGGGTCGGTTTTTCAATTCACCTTAAATTGTGAAGGATATGGCTTTTCGTACAAGGGGTTTACTCCTGACCAGCAAGGTGTTGGCGCTAATCGCGCATATTCAACATCTTCTCAGTTTCAAGTTGTCTTTACCTTAAGGATTGATACCACCTACAATAATGTGCAAAGTATCTTTACTGCTGCTAATCCTTATTTTGCATCTGTATGGGGATGGAATGGCAATGAGTCAGACCCAAGTCTTTGGGCGCAAGGCACAACGTGGATGGATACGTTTAACGCAGCCGTCACAAGTGTTACCCTTGTAGACCCATTCAGTGTGTTGCAAGACGGTGTCGAAGTGTGCATGGCTACACGCAGGCAACAACAATTACCTGCCCAGTATGGGACTTCTTCTCCTGTAGCTACTGTAAACTCTCCTAATGACCATGGGGGGATATCCGTGTTCTTTGAACCATCGGGGGCTTATGGTGCTAATACTTTAAGGTTTGCGCCTCCAGCTTTTAGATACAGGTTTACTACTACCTCAGGATGCTCCCTTAATGACGCTCCTATATTTCAATATTTTAAAATAAATAGTGCGTTTGGTTCTTTTATTAAGGAAGGAAGTTTAAAGAGTCTTCACAGTAATCGAGAATATCAAGTAGGGATTGTTTATCAAGATTCCAACGCAAGACAATCGACTGTCCTTGTAAGTCAGGATAACTCTGTTCATGTGGAGTCTGTAAATAGCGTAGACCTAAACTCTCTTCAGGTAAATATACCTTCTAACATGAGGCCACCTGCGTGGGCAACTCGGTATAAGTTTATGCTTAAGCCTTCTCAAGGGCTATATGACGTAATCTACGCCAATAGAGCCTACGCAGATGATAATACAGGAATGGTTTGGGTGCAGCTTCAAGGTGAGCAGAGCAATAAAGTTACTGAGGGCTTAAGGCTTATAGTAAAAGCAGACCCTAATGGCCCCGTAAATACCAGCAGACCTGCAACCACAACCGTGTTAGAGGTGGCAAATCAGCCTGAGAATTTTCTTGACCCATCAAATACTACTGACTTCCTGCAACCTGCGGGGGTATACATGAAACTACAGCCAAACGGATGGAGTGCTGACGCTAATGCATTAGACTCGTATGATACTGGACAACTCTCATCAGCACGTCCTTCGGGAGAAGGCTACCCTTGGTTGGGAGTGCCTGTTTGGCGAACTGTGGATAATAATGTCGAAAGGGTTGCTGTAAATCAAGGTGACATAGTAAAGATGCGATTCCACTTTAAAAGGAATTATGCAAACGAAGATGGTGCGCCTTGTGGGGGAGAAAGTTGCTTGTATGAAAAGACCATAACAGCAACTCAGGATTACCCTGATTTTAAGGCTTTTTGGGAAGGAGAAGGTGTAGATGTAGGTCAAAGCGATTGTATGGCTGAAAATCAAGACGATTCAGGTGAAAATATTAATACTTACGATGCCAACTTAAGCGGTTTTGACTTTTCGCAGTTCCCCTTCTCCAGTTTTACAGCTCAGTTAGCCTCACAGATTCCTGCGCAAGCTGGTAACAACAAATACAGGTTTGTGGAGGATACGGGTAACAACTTTGCATTGTGGCTATTCCTTAAGGCAGGTACTTTAGGCTGTAGCACAGATGGAGGTAGAGACTCTGCTATATATGCAAGCATATCTATTCAAGCTTCAGCAGGAACATTTATCTTTGAAACAGTCCCTCAGAAGGTTGCTGATGGCATCTACTACGAGGGAGCTGACAACTATGCTATTACCAATGGTAACCATATGTCAGGTACTGCTGATGGAGATGTAAATCAAGTAGCAGGTACATCTGCGGGTACTGTTAACCTAAGCTTCTTTAACTGCTTTACGTTTGGTAATGGGGCTGAGAGTTTTAGAATACGAGACTCCATAACGGGAAATTACTTTACCCTTGGAAACAGGTCTGCTGGGGTGACCACTCAAGATTATGGGCAGATACGCAGGGAGGCATCAATAACTTATAGTGGACTGTACCAAGAGCAGACAGCTCTGAATAACCTGAACAACTTTAACCTTGGTCTTGCTAACTACAAAGATTGCGAGGAGTCTTACGGCCCTATTGAGGTACTGCACTCGTTCCGTGACAACCTGTTGGTATTGCAGGAGGATAGGATATCTTACATTACTATTGATAAGAACATTATCACTGCGGCAGACGGCTCAAACATTGTCACAGCAGCTCCAACCGTATTAGGGCAACAGGTTGCAAGGATTGAAGAATACGGAATATCCAACAATCCTGAGAGCTTCGCTACTTACGGTAGGGATATGTATTTCACAGACGCTAAGAGAGGTGCTGTGATAAAACTGTCAGGAGCAGTATCCGCAGGTGATAGTCTTCAGGTTATTTCAGAGGTAGGCATGAGGTCTTGGTTCAGAGACCTTTTCATAACTGCATTTAATAAGCAAAAATTAGGAGGGTACGACCCTTATATGAATGAGTATGTGTTGGCTTCTACCACCACAGACCTTCCGATTAACATACCAAGAACAAGTTGCAGGAGAAGAACTATCGGTGCGTACCTTCCACCTATAGAGTGGAACGGTCTTGCTGCGCCTACGCAGTACATTATTGACGCAGGTACTGGTATCGGTCAAATGAATATTGCCTTTACCGCGACTCACACCGTTACGGTTACAGCCACTTATAATGGAGTAAGCACCACCGTTACTAATAGCGGCAGCTTCACTGTGGTTGTTTCAAAGAATCTATCTACAGTTACAGACGTTCTTATTCAAGTAGAACCTATTGTGGTTAACCTATCTTCTGTAACAACTATGGACGCTCCTTGCCCTACGGGTTCGGAGATGAAGGTGGTGATGGTTTGCTTGACGGATGATGTGGATTCGGGAGAGACTATGGTAAATCAGTATCAGTACGAGGATACTCCATATATAAGCCCGTTGACCTCTGAGAATGTTACATTCCTATCAGGTTCTACATCAGCACCTGTTGTGTCTCAGTTCTTTGAGTCCAATGGTATTCAAGGTACGCCATCATTCCCAACAGCCGACTCAACAGTGACGTTGATAGCGAACGGGGCTGCGGGAGGTACGTTTACTTTCCAGCCAAATCTTCATCAAATGGCATATGTAGCCGCCCCAGCGGGAATTACATATCCAAACACGCCTACAGGAATAGCCAATATGTTGGCAGCTTCTACGGCATTGGCTACCAACACCAGTCAGGCTCCTGTTTATACTGCTCAGGTAGATTTATCAGCAGCTCCAGCGTGGTCAAATCTGTATCTCATATATGATTACAGAGGCGCAGGTCAGGCAGTGTTCTGTCATACGACATCAACAGACCCTGCGGAATCATACGATGTATGCTGCGAGTGTTCAGCAAACATAGGGTGTACACCATTTGTAGGGTCGGGAGTTACAACAACGTCAACTCTTGCCTGTGCAGCAGCTACATCAACAACGTATTATCACAATGGGTCAGGAGTAGCTCCTGAAATAGGAGATAGCATTTACTCCATGAACGACTGCACTACCGCACCGTTATTAAACGCAGGAACGTCTAACTATATTTTATTAGGAGACGGGACAAACAATTATATTCAGTTAAACAGTTTCGGACAGATAATCGCTAAAACAAGTTGTTGATATGCCAGTAAGTTTTGACGCATTCTACTATGACGGCACATCGTTTGCCACTTCAACAGGTCTGTTTACAGATGCAGACCTAACCACTCCTGCTCCTGCGGGTACATATAGATTAGGCTCTATATATAGGATATGGGACGGAACATCATTGAGTCCTGTTTACACTTGTGATTCGTGCTGTGAGACAATCTGCACTGTTGAAGCTCCATTTACGGGCGTATTTAACGTAACACAGCCTGACAATTACAAGGATACCATATGTACTAACAGCTCAACGAGGTTTGGAGCTTATGTAATTGATTTTGACTTTTCAGGAAGCACATTTGAGGGATTCCCAATGGGCTTTGATGTCGAGTATAATGGCACAACGTATACCACCAAGGTTTCAAATCGTTATGGGCTTATCGCAACGAGATATACAGGCTCGAATGACTTTAGCCCTACACCCATTGTGACAGGGGGAAGCGCATACACACTGACAGAAAGGTCGTGGCAACCTGCTACTGCAACTTTTCAATTAGGGATAACAACAGTCTCAGAAACCATTGCAGCTTCAGATGTAACCCTTAAAGACCATAGTCCTGAGAAGTGTTACATGGTGGTTCCAAAACCTTTCCCTACTCCTTCAGAGTTGAGTGCTTATGTGTACTCTCCGAGAGAGGAATCTTGGAACGGAGCGGGCCAGCTTGGAGTTACTGTGGGTTGTCCTGCGGCACTTCCATCGTTCGCGTCATCAGAAGAGCCTGTTCCTTTAAGAACTGAGGTGTGTGCCACCACACTGGGGCGAAGTAAGTATCATGCAGTAGTGAACGGTGAGGCAGGAACGCCTCGCCTTTATGACATGGTTTTTACAGACCAGTTTGGGGTAAATCCTGCTGATAATGGTTTTTACCATGTTGCTGGAGGAAGATGGATAGAGGTCTTGAGTGGTATTGTGATACGGTCAGGGGTAGGCTGTAGGTCAGGCTCTATTTTAACCGATATGATAGCGACACCAAGTGCCGCATCAAGTGCAAACGGAACTTGTGGACTAACTCCAAACACAGTGTACTACCACAATGGCACAAACATACTCCCTCAGGTAGGTAATACAATTTACACTGATCCTGCTGGAACGACTCCTATATCAACCGCAGGGTACTATCAATTACAAGAAGAGTATAAAATAATTGAAGTCAATAATTCAGGAGTAGTTCAATCATTTGCTTTATATCCTTGTTAAGATGCCATTAGATTTAACCAATTACACACTAACATATAGCGAAGGGTCTAAAGGTTGGCCTTCGTTTTACTCGTACTACCCTGAGCAGATTCAGGGAATGAATCAGTACCTGTACACTTTTAAAGACGGGAACCTGTTCAGACATAACGTCAACAATACGAGAAACCAGTTTTACGATGAGGCGTTAATTGACATAACGCCCAGCTCTATTACAACTCAACTTAACATACAGCCCTTACAGTCAAAGCTCTTTAAAACAATTGAACTGGAGAGTGATGATGCTTGGACTTCTGAGCTGACCTCTGACATTCAGTCGGCAAGGACTATTAATGACGAATGGTTTGAGAAGAAGGAAGGTAACTGGTTTGCTTTTGTGAGAGGATTGACCGCTACAGGAGCAACCAACTTTTCAATGAGGTCGGCAAATGGGTTGGGTACAGTGACCACTGTTGACCCCACTGCTCCAGCAACAACTACTTTAACATTTCCAACTGGTTTTCAGGTGGGTAGCATAGCCTCTATAGGTGACTTTGTTTATGCCACATCAGACCCCGCAATAGATGCTCCTGTTTTAGCAGGACAGATAGTCGCTCCATTGTCTGCTACAAGTAACGTACTAACCATAGACACAACTATTGCGGGAGCTTCCGTTCCATCAAACGGAGACTTTGTTCTTTACCAAAAGAATCAGATAGCTGAGTCTCATGGTCTTCTTGGTCACTATTGTACAGTTAAGCTCACAAACGACAAGACAACAGCTACAGAGCTATTCGCTGTGGTCTCTGATGTAATGCAAAGCTATCCTTAGAAAGTTGTATCTTTGAAGTCATGGCTAACGTGACGGAAACTCTCGTAAAAGGGGAAGATATATTAAGGTCTATCACCGCAAAAAGAGGAATGTTGTGGGAGCAGATTTCTGCTTTTAGCCAGCAGTTGCGGAACATTGAAGGCTTTATGGAACACACTGCGGGGACACATCAGTCACAAGAGATGTCTGAAATGTTTCCTCTTAAGCAGACCCTTGAAGGTGGTCTTTATACGAGAGAGCTGTTTATGCCTAAAGGTTCCCTTGTGGTAAGCATGATACACAAGCAACAGCACCCATCCTTTTTATTGAAAGGGAAGGTGTCGTATCTTAATGACGAGGGAGAGGTAAAAACCATTACTGGGCCTCACACTATATTTACACAGATAGGTACTCAAAGAGTGCTATACATACACGAAGACACTAATTGGTGCTGCGTGTACAAGACGGACGCTAAAACATTTGAAGAGGCTGAGGCTGATGTCTACACAAACAACTATACAGACCTGCCTCAGATTGTAATTACCAAAAGAAAAGAACTATGTCAGGAGTAGCAATAGCAGGACTTGTCGTGGCAACTGTAAGTACCGCAGTCAGTATCGGTATGTCAGTTGACGCTGCCAATAAACAACGGGCTGCACAAAAAAACGCTGAAGCAGAGGCTAAGAAAGCAATGGAGTCGGCTCGTGAGACAATAAAGCAAAAGAAGTTGGCAAAGCTTGCTATCAACCAGTTAGCTGATGACACAGCGGCTGAGCAAGCGGCTGTCGTAGCGGCAACAGGTATTGATGTTGCAAGAGGGGGTGACCCTCGCCAGTTAGCGGCTACAATCGGACGTACTCAGATGGCTAACATTGCAGAGCAAGAAAGGTTGGCTATCAAAAGAGCGGGAAGGATTGACCAATTAGAGCTTATGAAAGCACAAGAGGAAGCTAAAATCAGAGACGAGCTGGCTGGGCTTGACCTTGCTGAAGCCGAGGGAGCGCAGATGGCTGCGTCTGATGCCGCTAAAATGGCAGCACAATACGAGCAGCAAGCTATAACTGCTGGTGTAGAGGGTGTTGGAAACGTAGCGCAATCGGCTGTCGCTGTTGGAGGTTCGGTGCAGGATGCGAACTTAGCCTCCGCTAAGTCTTCCGCTGAAACGACTATGACTGAAGGAGTGTCTCAGGCTGACCCGTTAGGGGGAACGACTACCTTAACTGGACTTCCTGCTTTGAATGTAAAATATGAACAAAAGATTCCAGTAGAAAATAGAGCTAAGTTTAATGCGGCTGTAGACAATGCCACAACATTAGACGAGTGGCTTGATGCGTACTATCAGGCAGGGGGTAAATCAACCGACATTTTTAAGCAATGAGCTACTACAAGTACAAGGAAAGGGTTAAGGAAGACCTGAAGCCTGTTGACTATGGCGCAATACAGACAGGTGTTAACAAGGCGTTTGAAGAGATTCAGACTCAGCAGGCTGACAAGAGAGAGGCAAGGGAGACCGATATCGCTGAACTGAGGACTGATGTTAACAAAGAGCTTGAGCAGGCAAGAGAAGCCGCAAGGTCAAACAAGGGTGACGACACATTTAACGCACAGGTGCTGTCTATGGCTAACCAGTCGGCTCAGCATATGAGGGCGTTAGAGAACTTGTTGAGGGCTGGTAAAATAAATCCGAGTGACTATGCCATACAGAGGCAGAATCTGATGGACAGCGTCACACAGCTTCGTGTTGTGACCGCTGCCTACAAAGACTCCATTAACCAAGCTGTAACAAGACAGGAGGATGATTTAGCTGGTGTGATAGAGGCTCACGAGATGGACAATGTTCAAGGTGTGCTTGACCTTGAGAACCACCAGTTAATGATTGACCCGACCAGTGGAATGGTTCGTATGCATGATAGGGTAAACGGAACTTCGGAGGGTATAGGTGATGTACAGGTTCGTATGATGAACAAGTACAATAAGTACGACTTCACTGGAAAGGTGGGTGAGTACGCCAAGCTGCTTGACACGGTGATTGAGGATAACGGATACGTCAGAACTGAAAACCCCTTTAGCCTTGCGGGAGGTCGAAACTTAGAGGCTTCAATCAGGGAGAACTTTGTTAACGGAATAAGTGAGAACGACAAGGCGAGTATTCTTCTTGACAGCTCAACTGGTTACAGCATCATACAGGGTGTTCGTAGCGAGGCTGATTATGAGAAGTGGAAGAAGACGGCAAGTGCTGATGAGATAGACAAGGGCATATGGCTTAAGCCTGACTCAAAGCTTGGGGGTAGAGTGAACGCTGTGCTGCAAACTGAGCAGAAGGACGCTGTTGTAGAAAAAGCAATACAGGAGGTTAAGGCTCAGACAAAGTATTCAAAGACCATTACGCCACGAGACAAGAGTGCAGCTCAGATAGAGAAAGAGCAGAAGAGAGAGCTAACAATTCAGGAAGCTAAGAGCAACCTTAACCTGTTGCATGATATTTATACGGGTGATAAAGATGAGAAAAACAGAGCATTAGCGGCATACAGTGCTGAGCTTAAGGCTCAGTATAAGGGTTTTGACAATATTAAGATTGATGGCAATCAGCTTGTTATTAGCTACAAAGGTTTAGTGACTAAAGATGGCAAGAAACAAATAGTAGCCAAGACTGAAAGGATAGATATTGACAAGGAGAGCTTTAAGAAGTTTGCTCAGACGGCAGGCAAGGCAATCCTTGGAAACAATAATCTCATCTCTATTTATGATGAAGCTTCGGTTGGCATAGATAATTTGGATTCGCCATTTAAAGAAGAGGCAGGAGGGTTTACTGTTGAGACAGAAGTTGAGGAAGAACCACAGACACAAGACCTTTTACCTTATTCTGATGTTGTGGAGTTGGTATCGGGAAGGATAAAAAAAGTTAAGCAAGGGTGGCGAACTTCTTCAGGCACTGCCTTTCAAATGTATGAGGACGCTATAAGGGGTTCTTTGTCTGACATGGGTGTACAGGGAGCTACTGTTGAAAGAGCAGAGGACAAGGTTACGATTACCCTTCCTAATGGGAGAAAGTTGCCTCCAATAACTCTAACGGAGGAAGCAGAAACAAAAACAAAAGTTAAGGATATTCTGCAAGCCATTCATACCGCAGTGGGAGAAGGAGATGAAAGCTTTTTAGATAGATTAGTTGGCGGTGAGGAAGAGGTTGAGGTTGTTGTTGACACATCGGGTACAGGCTCTAAATACAATACAGGACAATGAACGAAGAAGCAGTAAAGGACGGGTATGACTACTTTGTAAAAACAGGATACAAAGGCACTTTAGAGGAGTACATTCAGTTGATGGGTACTAATTCTGAGGCTGTAAAGGATACTTACACTTACTTTCAAGAAACTGGTTATAACGGTTCAGAAGAAGATTTTAATGTTTTATTCGGATTAAATCAAGAGGTAAAAAAAAAAGACCAGCCGCCTTTGGTTCAGGAGGAAGAGGTTATGGTATCCGAATCCCCTACACCCGATGGCGAATCGGTTGCTACAGAGACTGAGCCTGTTGTTGACACACAGGACTTAGAAGAGGTAAAAGACAAGTATGTAATTGACGGCACTCCTGTAAGTCAGGAGGAGGTTTATCGCAAGATGAACAATCAGGAGTTTTTAGCTAAACTCAAGGAAGGAACTACATCTATTGAGGTTTCGGGTGACCCTGAGATGGAGAAGTATGTTCAAGAGCAAACAGCTCATCTTGGCCCTGAAAGAAAACCATTAGAGGGAGAGGGGGAGCTGAAGGATATAATGAAGCAGGAGGAGGAATCCGCTGTTCCATTCCTTAATTATTACTTTGAGGATAAAGGGGTCACGTTTGAAGAAACAGGGGTTGGTGACGCTACGATAGCTACCATTCGAGACAAGGACGGTAATGTTATTGCTGAGGAAAAATTCAAGCTTGACGTTCCAACCAAAGATAAGTTTAAGAGTCTGTCACCGTTTAATCCTGTTCGTGGATTACTATCATTAGCAGGATATATAGGTGACGCAGGAAAAGAAGCAAAAAGATTAGAGGACTGGGTTGAAAAAAACCAAGACCCTATCAAAAAATTAGAAGCTCAAAAAACAGAGCAGCTAATGCGCTTCAAGGATAAAGAGGATATTGAGGCTACGTTTAAGGAAATTTCATCCGTAGAGGATGATATGGCTAAGGTTCAAAATGATTTTGTGGTCAAATCAAATGAGTTAGAATCAAACGCGCAGAAACTGGAGGGAGAAAGGATTGCTCTCGATGCCTTAATATCACAAGGCTTGGCATCACAGGAGCAAATAGACGCATACAATGCCAGTGTTCAGGAGCATACCGACAAGGTTAAGTCCTTGCAGGCCGAGGGCGATGCTATTAGAGAAGAGATAGACAATCATTTAGAGAGGCGGGCTTACATCAATAAGTCTGTGGGAAGATACGCTCAGTACAAGAACAGTCTTAAGTCCAAAGGAGTGTTAGATGGAATTGCAACAGGAGACATTCTTGGGGCTGCTCAAACAGAAATGGCGGTTGGAGCGTCTCGAATAGGTGCGGGTAATTTGGATTACATCATAGATGGCATAGTGGAAATGGTTCCAAGGTCAGCTATTCAAGGGCCGCAAGACAAGGACAAGCCTATTGATGAATTGCAGGATGAGATGAAGAAGGAGCTTAAGGCTGCCATACTTCCTGCTGCAAGAGAAGGGGCGGCTATGTTCTTGGGTGGAGATGTTCCTAAGGAGTATATAGAATCAGCGAAAGAAGAGTTTTTTTACGGTTCAATACTGGGCGTATTCGAGTCGTTATCGGCTATGGTTGGCCCATCACCTATTTCAAAAGGAAAGGCTGTGAAGGGTATTGGTAAAAAGATATTCAGATACCTAACTGACGCAGGAAATATTGTTAGGGCTAAAAGCATGGCGGCTCAGGTAACTGACCATCTCAACGAGGAGATGATGATGAATCCTGAATTTAAAAACATTACTGAGGGAGAAAAGAAATTGATTACTGCTCCTATAGCTATTGTCAGTGGTGTCCTCGAAAATCTTGGATTCAGAAACATCGTAAATAGGTCAGGTCTGCTTCAGGATATTACTATGTCTGTACTCAGGAAGTCGGGCAAGAAAGTAACTGCTGAAACATTTGAAGACCTCGTTCAAAAGGAGGTTAAGAGTAGAGTGGCGAGAGGGGTTTTGACCGTAGCATCTGCTGGTTTAGCTGAAGCAGAGACGGGGGGTATGCAAGAAATTGCAGACATCTATGTCAAGAGAATGTACAACATGGCTAAGGATAAGGAGATGTTTGACACTCCTGAAGCTTGGAGCAAGGAGTATTACTCTCAGGTAGCCAAGTCAGCAGTACAGGAAGCCATTGGTGGTATGGTAATGGGAAGTATAGGCGGTGTAGTTGCTGCGGCAAATAACGACTATTACTTTGACTCTGTTTCAGATTTAGACTTTGATATGTTCTTGAGGTTTTCAAAGGATAGCCAAGCAAAATCTGCTTTTGTCAGTGAGATAAAGAACAAGATAAACGACCCTAATGACCCAATGACAAAGGAAGAGGGTCAGCGTCAAATAGACCAGTTGAATCAGATTGAAGGAGCTGTCAATAGAATACCATCCGATTACAGCCTTGAGAACAAGCGTAAGGCACTATCTCTGTTGATGCGTCAAGATGCCATCAAGAGGAAGATTGCGAACAAAGACGAGCGTTTAACAAAGAGAGAGCGCAAAGAGATTGACAAGATTGATGGTATGCTTGACGAGGTCGATGATGCCAATTTTTATGAATCCGAAAAACAAGAACAAGATGCCATTCAAGAGCCAAGCACAGAGACGGTGGATGTACAAGAATCTACCCAAGATAGCGGAGAGGTGGGAGCAAGAGACACCGAAGGGGAAGTTACCCAAGAGGGTGAAGCCGAAGTCGAAGCTCCGACAACGGAGGTTGAAGAGGAAGTACAGCCTGTAACTGAAGAGGTTGTCACTGAGTTCAAGGATACGGGAGTTGTGCCTGAGCCTGTAGTTAGAGGGTTAGCCGTCAAGACACTAAATGGTGAGGTGCTTACTGAGCAGGAGCAGGAGATATATGACGCTCAGCAGGAGGCCGTTGACAACATAGCTTCTGACATTGCTCAGGCTGAACAAGCCGCAGGAGAAGGAAGGTTTGACTCAAAGGGCAAGCCAGTGCCTCAGGTTAGGCCAACTACAAGGATAGTTCAAGAGCGGATAAGACGACAGGCAAGGAGAGCTAAGAGGGCTTTGTCTGTAATCCTTCCTGATTTAGATATTGTACTCCATGATAAGTTTGAATCG
>Ga0209645_1000937_pt1 | contig 14818 bp, 24 predicted proteins | sample ETNvirenome_6_30_FD_184070 | JGI IMG/M metagenome (GOLD analysis project Ga0209645, IMG submission 184070) | Marine viral communities from the Pacific Ocean - ETNP_6_30 (SPAdes) (version 2) | ecosystem: Environmental > Aquatic > Marine > Oceanic | place: Pacific Ocean | collected 2013-06-19
GTGCCTGAAGACTCATTTACATTAGAACTACTGCCTAATGTAAAACCATCAGCACCAAAAGCGTTCAAATAGGTAGTAACAGTTTGTTGCCCATCAGTGTCATTCGATTGCAGTACCTTTCCTGCACCTCTCACAGTATCAAACAAATTGTGTATTCCGGAACCACTTCTTTTTTTCAGCCACACCCAATCGGGTGAAAACCCAACGCCTGTAATAGCATTAGACGATGCACCATCACCAGTATACAGCACTGTATTGAAATAATCATCAGCTTGAGTGGTTTGTCCCGGACCGATTGTTACGTCTGGCAAATTGGAAGCGCAAAGAGCTTTAAACCCTGTTGGCACGGCATAATAAAACTCACCTATGCCCTCACTATCTGAAGCAGCCGCAGACCCGCTTGTTTTATTTCCAGCAAAACTGTCATCTTGACCAAAATTAAAAACAAATGAGGATGTACCATAACCCATTAACCACGGAAACTTATGATTAGCATCAGGTGCTTCAGATGCAGTGTATGTAGAGTTTGCGTTTGCGCCTGTTGACGGGTTACTTGTGCCTGATCCTGAATTTATATATGTGCCATTAACGTGAAAATAAAGTTTTCTATTATCAAAATCTGCGGCAACACCAATTATATCTCCTGTTGTCGGAGCATCACCAGCGGCGTGTGCGCCAGACCACGCAAACTCTTGAGTATTTAAACCTGCACTGGTATCGCCCCAATCAGAAATATAAGCATTTGAACCTGTAAAATATCCAATGCCTGTGAATGAGGCTTGTTCTGCATTTTGTGCGCCAGCATTAGTTGGGAACTCAACATTATTAAGTCCATTCATATCTGCGACCAACCACCCAATCATCCAAGATGGGTATCCAGCCTCAGTAATATAACACTCGTAATAATATTTTCCTGTCGTAACACCATGAGTTGCTATTGCTTGAGAATAATTACTGGCAGTATTCCTAACTTTTAAATTACCTTCAGTAAAAGCCCCAAAAATAGACTGACCCTTGCCAACAGTGACAAAATTATTCATCGTTGGAAAATTATTAGTCGGGCTATCTTTTACAACATCGGTTGCGGCCAGATTTGTAACTGTATCAAACGAGTGGGAGTTCCCTGATGAATCTGCACCGATAGAAGAACTGTCAGAAAAAGTAAGGCGATAGCCTGTTGTACCAAAGCTGCCAGAATATTCTTTTGGAATCCACACCCCGTCCTTTGTCTCCCCAAATTCAGTCGGTGCAAGCTGTGCATTATCAACATTGTAAACTTCAGCTAAGTAACCATCCATGTAATCAAATCCCGGAGTAAAACCTATTAAAGGTTCATTCCCAGAAGTTGCGTCTTGGAATAAAGTGTCATAGTTCTGAGTGGGGTATGAAGCTGTATCAAACGCTGTTATTTGAGTTCCGTTTACATACATTTTCACTCTGTCGGCTGCGGTGCTTTGTGTAGTATCGACCGCAACTACAAAATGATACCAAGCAGATACATCACGAAAAACCGCCGTAGTAATCACATCACTCGTATAACTTGGGTGTCTGTAATCTTTATAGGTGAGCCGTTGGCTATGAAAACCTATCATAGAACTTGGATAAGTGCTTGAACCGCCAGCACCAATAACAACATCATAAAGATCTGAGGCTTTGGCAAATTTAATCCAAAAAGAAAAGGTAAACTTTCTTCTATTGCCGTCACTTGAAACGGATGAATCTATCAATCTAGGGCTGTCAGCTTTGTTCATACGCAAAGACTGATTAATAGTGTGACTATAAAACGAACCTAGCGCACCACCGGGAGAGCCGGAGCCACCAAGTCCAGCAGTGTTTGATTTAACTAAACTCATTAGGTCAAAGCTCCAGAAACTGTAACCAACACTTCGTTATTTCCTGTGCCTATACAGAAATAAGATAATTGATACACACCAGCAGTATTAAGAGAGGTGGCGGCGGTTGCATTTATGGCTATTTCACCACCAAAAGTAATCGTTTCACCATTCGGATTATTAAAATGAATGTTGCCTGATTGACCAACAGTCTCATTATCAAAAGACAATAAACAGCCATCACTCGCTACAGTAATAGAAAAATCATTGCTCTCTGCCATATCGCACTCAGCCGTGTCTGGACTGCTTCCAGTGCCTAAACTAACAGTCGTTACTGTGCCTACCGCTCTTCCTGCAACAGTTACGTCATTATTAATGGCTAAAGAGACGTTATCTTCAACAGTCATAACGGCAGTGCCGTCCCGTTGTTGGAAGATAATGTCTTTTGCGTCTACGACGGGCTTTATCACAACATCACTTGATGAGTTGGTAATGTTTAGTATCTCTGTCCCACTAGCCAAAAACTTAAAATCATTACCAGCAGCATCAAGTTGAATATCCCCAGCAGTGTCTATGATTAGATCACCTGTGTCATTAACGATGTAAGAATTAGTGCCACCATGATACAGATTCAGATCTTCACCTGCGCCTATCGTTAAACGACCCACTGCACTATCGCCCGTTAGATCATCCGCATCCGCATCTTGACCGATAGAAAGATTGCCGTAACTTGCACTGAGGTTTGTTAACGCATTTACAACGGCCGCTCCACTACCCGCTCCATCAAGATAGACCATGGCCACTTGACCATTGGGTATGGTTACATTTGCTCCAGACCCTTGACTTATGATGATACTGTATGGACCTGAACTACCACTATCTGTAGTAGCGTTCTCAATAATGTGAACTCTACTTATATTATTGGGCGCTATCGTAATCGTGCAATTAGAGTCAAGTGCACCCGTATATTTTATATACATGGATCTAGCCGGATCGGTTGATCCATCAGCTACTGTGCTTGTATGCGTATCTGCATTAGTTGTTATAGCTTCAGTTCCGAACCCGAACGCTTCAGCGATAAGCTCAAGATTAGTGTTGGTTGTAGTTCCCCAAGTACCAGAACCATCGCCAGTACCTAATTCATTAAGTCTTAAATCATTTACATAGGTGCTTGCCATTTTCTGTCTTCCTTACGCTGCTATGCTAGACCAGTTTGGTGTTTGTGAAGGAACAATCGGCCTGTAAAGTCTTTCTTCCCCGACGGAACCTGTTGCAGATACTCCTGTTACTGAGAACCCTAAAGATTGAATAGGTGCGCTTGTCCCTGTGCCTGCTGACGCTGTAGCTGATACCCCGGTTACAGCAAAGGATATAATTCCTAAAGGTGTTACTGTTCCTACCGCTGATGTGCCCGCATTTCCCGTTACAGCAAAAGTCGCTCCTGCTAATGCCGTTACGGTTCCAACTGCCCCTGTAGCTGAAACTCCAGTTACGGGAACAGTTTGTACGCCTTGCGCTACAATCGAGCCTAAAGCAGTGGTTCCGGCAACTCCAGTTGGAGATACAGGGATTGGTTGTCCCCAAGCGCCTTCACCCCAGCCGCCTCTTCCCCATCCTTGTAACGACATAGGCTACCTCATTAGGCTATTCGTATAATCGCATTACTCGCATCTGCTGTAGGAAACTGAATAGTAAAAGTCCCTGACGTAGATGTTTTGTTAGAACTAAAATCCAATACGGCCACGGCTTTATTGCTGTTTGTGCTGTTGTAAATCAACGCACCCATCGCAGTGATTGTGGCTGTAGTAAAGCTAAGATCAGCAAAATCCGTAAGAGCCGTTGTGCCAGAAGTGGTTGGAGCGACTTTTGTAAGTGTGCCACCACCCGTTGCATATGTGCCACTAGAAGCAACCTCACCCGTAGTTGTGAATGCGGTGGTAGTGGCTCCCAAAGTAGCTGTGGTGCTAGACTTTCCACCGCTGCTCTCTGCGTACAAAGCAAGCTTAAAAGCGTTACCGTTTGTTGCGAAATTGTGCGTACCCAACATCAATTCTTGTTTGAATGCGGTACACATTGCTTGTGCTATTGCCATTATAGTCTCCCTATAGCGTCAGCTAGTTGATGTTGACCCGCCTCACGGACCTTCGCGCAAATACTAGCACGTTCTTCTTTTCTCGCCAACTCTATATAATATTGGGCCAAATTCCTAACTCTATCCTTAAAAGCCTCTGCTTGAAGTCTTATGGGGTCCGGGGCTTCGTCTGATACGTAGATAAGTTTAGTTGCCAACATATCAGCTATCTGATCATTAGATAACCCTCCATTATCTGAGGATATTACGTTAACCGATCCCACGTTTCCTGAAGTTAATTCAAACATGATCGTGTCTCCCAAATATTATGGGGTCTGACTCCAAGGGTTCTGGAGGTTTTATATCAGACTGCCTTGTTATTAAAATGTTTCCCTCCTGAATGGTCTGGACCAAAGGGTCTTCTAATCTATGGTATCCATACAGTTTTTCATTATCCGGGACATTTGTGTCAAGCAGCCCGGAACGGTGAGCTATTTCCAACTTAATACCTTTTGATGCCGCGATAGCGCACCAAAACTCTACACAAGCTCTGCCGGACTCTGCCATGTTTACGTTTTTATACGTAAAATCAATCCCGTACAGACATAACTTTGTTACTTTTTTCCATATTGCGTATGCAACGGCATACGCCACAGTGTTGTTGAAATAACAATATCCTGTCGATTTAACCACTTCTTCAAGTGGATATGACTCTATTTTCGGAAACTTTTTATTGGTTTGACAGGAATATATAGGTTTTTTGTTTTTTGACAAAAACTCTCGTGCAACACCTGTTTGAGATCCCGCGTTTTCTGTGTCTAAAAAACGAGAGACGGGGTCCATCATAAACGTGCGATCAACATGTATGATAGCTCCAATACAATTTATGCCCCAAACTTCGTCAAATGTTTGAGACGCAACTCTTGCAGCGATATAGTCAGCATAACTACCGCCCAAGCCAACAATGGCAACTTTCATGTACGGGCCCTTCTTGGTAACCCCTGCCTGTTAGCATCATCATTTTCACGGGCCTCACCAAGATCTTTTAACCTGACTAGAGACTCAACAAACCTCTCGTTGTACATGCTCATTATATCGGGTTCGCCTTTCATAAAAACATAAGCTTCTATGATACTTCCGTACAAAAGAGCGTTTGGTGCATTTTCACTTAACCAAGTCAATGTAGTGTCCGCAGAGGTAGACACAACAATTCCGGTGGCCCCACTTGTGCCCCCAGTAACTGTTTCTCCAACAGTAAAGTCCCCGGTAGGAAGAGTTATTACAAGCTCTGTAGCAGAGGTGAGAGAATTTATTGTAGTGCTCTCTCCGCTTGTGCCTCCCGTTATCGTCTCACCTGAACTAAAAGTCCCTGTAACATTGTTTACTGTTAAGGTAACTTTACTTTTTGTGAGACTGGTTGGTCTGTAATAATAATGAAGTTCTGTATCGAAATTTGCATTCGGCGTAGGTGATAATATAAAATTATTTATATCATATATCGCATAATATTTAGGGACCCCGGTGGTAGAAGGGTTTGGATTATATTCTTGTATAAAATTTACGTCCTTTTGTAACAAAAACTCTTTAGAACTTGAGTTAGTTATAGAAATGCTAAAAGAAGCCAAATAATCATCGGGAACCGCTAAAAACTCGTTTCCAGATGTCATAGACCCAGACACGTTTTTTCTAAAAAACTCAAAGTCTACGGATTTGAAAATGCGTTCTTCTGCCGACATAATGAACCTGTCTAAGTGAGAGACAAAAACAGATTCTTGATTGTCTGTGTAATTTTTTACGGCTGTTTTTAACTGTGTGTATGTATAACTCATGGTGTATTCGCCTGTCCGCCCATACCACTATGGTTGGTGCAATAGTAATACAGTGTTGGCGCTCCAACAGCAACTGCGATTTGTGTATACGCTCCAGAAGACCCCGGAGTTCCGTTGGTGGTTACACCTGTAGTATACTGTGAACCACCCCCGTGAGTTCCATCTGATGTCGTAGAAAACCTAAGTGGGTGACTAGAGTTACTACTATCTGATTGATCAAACCTGTATGTGCTACCCTCTGATAGATTTATCGTGGCCTGTTGAGATCCATCAATAGCATATTTATTACCATAGGCCGTGCTAACAACGGTAACTGTGTAAGTTGTAGCTATACTCGTGCCTGTGCCAGAGGCTGTAACAGTGCCCACTGAGCCTGTGCCAGAAACACCCGTTATTATTGCTTCTGTAGGTGTTGTGACATCTCCGCCAAAAGTAACCGTGCCTACTTTTCCTTCTGCTTGCGGTATAAGCGCATACTGTAAAGTTGTTGTGTTGAAGATTGGAAAAGATACCGTTACGTTTGTAGTTTCGTTTTCTGATCTATCCGGACGCGGATCTCGTAAAGTTTGAGGGTCAAAAACCTTGCGGAAAGGACCTAACTGTGGATGTTTTCTTTCAAACTCATCTTTTCCAACAAGTAGGCCATTCCACTCTTTACGCATGTCCTTATATCTGTATCTAAGTCCAGAACGATCAGATATGGCGTAAGAGTATTTTCCTGTGGCATATCTAGGCATTAGTTTGTCCTAAAATAAGCGTACTCTGGCGTGACAGTGAAACTAGAACGGTCTCTGTCTTCTCCCATAGCCCTCTCAAACTCTTCTTCATATATTGCTTTTAACATTTGCGTCCGGTTAGGAGCGCGTTTGAGAGACAAATAATAAGCTAAACCTGCGGCTAAACAAGGATAGAACCTAAAAGGCAGGTCCATAGTGTTTATGGCTGTATCTGCGTCATCTATGCGGGTGAGAGCATTATATACCACGACATCGGTGCTGTTCTCCGGTGTTGGCCACAAACGTAAGCTTGGTGTCACCTGTCTATCTAGAAAGAACTGCGTTGGTCTACCGGTAGTGGCCTTATTAGGGATGTTTAAGTCGTCATCCCTACTTACACGAGTTAAAGCAAAATCCGTGCTACTACGAGTCACAACGGCGCTCAAAACATCTATAACGTCCGCTGAAAGAGAATAAGTTCTTGTCCCTGATGTAAGAGCCTGAGTTCTCTGTGTGATCGTCCACTGGTTTAAACCACGATTAGCCCATTCCGCTAACATCAAATTAAGAGAACGTCTGGCCGTAACCAAATCGTAACCTGTTTTTACCTCTAAACCACAACGCTCAAACGCTTCTTCTACGTAATCTGCTACGTTTAGTTCAAAATCAACGCTTCCTGAAACAGCCATTACTTTTCTTTCGCGTATAAGTTATCGAATATCTGATTTACATCCATTGTATAGTCTAAATCTGATTTTGAATAGTGTATATGCTGAGACGGTAAGAAATCAGGCGCACCCTGTCCTGTTTCAAACCAAGCAGGATGTGTGACTCGGACACGATTATTAGGCAGAGCAACGATGTTACCCGTGTACGGACCAGCATCCAAAAGCTCTAAAACGTGACTCTGCTTATGCTGCGCCGGGTCATCAGCGATCTCACTCTCCGTGTAATCCACCGTAAAATAGTATTTGGCCGGATAAAACTCAGGCCCTATCTTGGCTATCCAAGGGCACGGATGAGCACGATCTAAACGATAAACTGCGTGTGTATGGGACATGCAGTCCCAAGGTTGCGCCAAATGAACAGGCATAGGTTCTGGCCACTCTTCAAAAGGCGTGTCTCCGACAAGTGCAGTTATAGGCATTCTGGCCCACATCGCTCCCCCATGTACGTTCTGCTGATCCGTGCCATCGGTCTCACAGCCAGTGAATATCATCTGAAAACTTAAACACCGGCTGGGCATCGTAGTAACCGCAATCGCCATAGCGTGAAGAAACTCGCCATGATAATTAGAGTGGTTACACGTATATTCTCTCCGCACCCAACACTTGAAGTGCGGAATATTACTTTGAAGGTAAGGCAAGGTCTTATACCTTGCCGCCTTTGGCCATGCCTTTTTTCTTCATCATGCCGCCGTTAGCCATCTTCTGGACTTTACCGCCTTTAGCCATGCCTTTTTTCTTCATCATGCCGCCGTTAGCCATCTTCTGGACTTTACCGCCTTTGGCATAACCCTTCTTCTTCATGGCTCCACCGCCAGCCATCTTCTGGACTTTTCCGCCCTTGGCCATGCCTTTAGAACGCATATTTCCACCTACAAGAGAGGCAGAATACTCTTCCATAGTCATAAATTCTTTTGCCATTTTCCGCTCCTATGCTTGGCTTACAGAACCCTTGGTTCTCTTCCTACGGTTAGCCATGACAGCACCACAACCTCGTGCTACTGCGGTTCCCGCAATTCTTTTACCTTTAAACGGTCTTTTGGGTGTTGTCACGGCCCCACCGTTTTTTAAACCTGTTACCTTTGCAGCTTTTGTATTAGCGACCGTAGTCTTTCCTTTAGCGCCTGCTTTTTTCTTTTTACGTGCTGTCGTAGCGCGTTCACTTTTGGATAAACTATTAGCTTTAGATCTAGGCAAGCAACGATCAGGGTTTTTCTTATCTTTTGAAGTGCCACATGGGCCTTTGATAGAGCCATCAGATCCAATCCTTACCCAGTCTTGTTTCAACCACTGTTTTAGCTGACCCATTACGACTTCCGTTTACCGTTTTTTACCAACTTAGATAATGTTCGTGCCTGACCCGCGTGAGCTTTAGACGCTTTGCGTAGCTTCTTAGCCACCTTTTTAACTTGGGTCTTAGCCCTTCCTGTTAACATTTATCGGCCTTTCCTTTTACCACCTTTTGACTTTTTGGCGTAATTTGGGTCTTTACAGTATTTTGATGCGGCCAAGTTTGCATACGCTGACGGGTATGTGTCAAATGTGCGTTTAGCCCAAGCTTTGCCTTCGGGACAGATCTTACCACCACTTTTTACCTTTCCCCCTTTTTTCATGCGAACAGCGCCATTTGTAGCGCGTTTTGGCACAGGACAGGCCGCAGCCCCTATTCTTACTGCACTGGTCATCTAAAACACTTTCTGCACGACTGCGGCTGCAATAATTAATCCGGCTATACCCCAGAGCCTTTGATCCAGTTTATCTAACTGTTTCTGTATCTGAGCATACCGGCCATTGCACTCCTTTTCGTGCTTTTCAAGAAGTTTTAAAACATCATCGGCTTTCATCTAACACTTCCACCTTCTACGTGCTGCACAAATACGCTTTTTAGGAGTCTTCTTACAATTTATGTTGTGCATCTTCATCTGACCTTTTGATCGGCTACAATAAGATGCACGACGTTTTGCGTCTTTAGACCCCTTCTTAACTTTTCCTGTAACAGCCGTTTTTAATTTACTGCCCGGATTAGCTTTCCTGTAAGCTGCCACCCCGGCCTTAGTCATTCCCGCCCCTTTTTCTGTGGGGCGGAAATTTTTCTTGTTTCTTTTTGGCATCGTAGCTTTACGAGGAGCCATTTATTTACCTCTTACGCATACTTCTTACGCATGTACAAAATAATTGTATACGTATCCGCAGAAGAATGACCAACCGTTGTAAACAAAATGTCCCCTGTTTTACCACTGCCCGCGTTATTTGTTAGGCCGCCGAAAGAGTTATAATCGTGATGACCGCTCTGGTTCTCACCTAACTCAATAGCAAAAGCATTAGAGGTAGCATCGAACAGCATTTTTACTTTCATGCCGTTACACTGCCACCATATACGCTCTATGACGACCTCACTACACGCAACACCATCTAAACTGCTGTTAAGAGCAGAGACATCTACCTTTTTTACGTTAGACTCTCCACTCCCATCAGAGACGTTAGTGAATTTCATAACGACGTGTTTAGGACCGTCGATTATGGTTTGTGAGGTTACAGCATCCGCCATTTCAGCCTCCTTAGAATACTGAGTATTCTAGTTCAACCGTAAATCTACCTGCTGTTGCGTCTGCGTTTAGCGTGGTTGTGGCCGCAGCGTACAAATGCTTACTTGCAATCGCAGCAGTAACATTTGGCTCAAACACATGATAATTACCGGCTGAGTTGTTAAAGTTAATATCAACCTCAGTCACGGATAGCGCAGCAGACAATGTTGGTGAAAAGGCTGTTACACCTGCTCCAACAATCTCTGTACCTGACGATACTGCCGCGTTAGTTGCGGTGCCACTTGTAGCACTCAACTGCAAAGATCCAACCAAAGTCTGCCCAGCAGCAGTGGTGATACCGATCACGGCTTTGTGAATGAAGAATTTTGACGCCGTTACAAGCTCATCAGGATGATCTGTATTAAGAGTGCCTAATTCTACTAGAACATCACCGTCAGCGTATTGTGTGCTGGTATCTGTGCCTGCCAGTGACCCTACAAAAGTTTGGATTTTTCTTGATCCCAAAGAAATCAACTGACCCGTTGAATTTATGGAAAAGCCTGTTTCTGTGACGGTTCCGGTAGCAGAGTTTTCATTAATTACGTTAAACCCGGCCTTTGAACGGACGGAGCCCGAAAAAGTGGTAGTAGCCATGAGTTTCTCCTGTCTTGGCTAGTGTCAGCCCCCTATGGGCTGTCAGGATGAAATAACCATACAACAAAAAAGGGCGACTGTGAAGCCGCCCTTTAGAACCTCTACGGGAAAGAGGCTATTATGCTGCGCCCGGTGTGCCAAACACACAACGCCAATCAGAAACACCAAAGCTGTAACGCTCACGGGCCTTAAACCGCATGTTGCCGGTGTCAAAGTCACCTTCCATTGCAGTTTTGATTGGAGAACGGTTGAAGTATTTGAAACCGTTTGGAGCATCGGTCTTGATGAAGAACGCATCCGTATCTGTCAAGAAGTGGTTTACGACTGCACCTTCAGGCAGCATACCCATGTTCTTGATAGCGTTTGCGTCGTTATCAGCCGTTGCTGAACGCAAGTTTGAGTTAATCACACGCTCTGCAATAAACTGCAACTCTTTTGGAATGATAAGTTTCATTCCACGAACTGCAATCTTGAGACCACGCTCATCAGTCAAACCGGCGATATCAATCAACATCTGCTCAAGTGAAGTTTCATTCAAGTCAGAAGCGGTTGACAGCAAGTTACGCTGGTTACCTGAGAGAGATGGGTGTGATGAAGAGCAAAGTGCTGCGCCATCGCCGATTGCAGAAGCGCCTGTGCTGAACGCATTGTTCAGAATAGCCGCAGCTTTAATCTGCTTGGTCTGGGCCATTGAACGGGCCAGAGCCTTGGTGTAGCGAGATGCCAGACGGTCATACAGATTATCCTCAATGGCTTCCTCAGTAATTGAGAACGCCAAAGCGATTGTTTCGTGTGTGTACCGTGCTGTGAATGTCTCTTGAGCATCGTCAAAAGAGATGGCTGCGCCTTCCTCTTTAGTTGGTGCTGTTGAGAAACCCCCAAGCATCACTTCTTCTTCAAAGGAACGATCTGAAGACTCTTCTGCAAAGATCTCAGCATGTTCGTTTTCATAACGATCATACTCAAGCCCAAAAAGTGCATTTAGACCGGGTTCTAGCTCTTTAGCTAGTTGTGCTCTTGAAATAGCCATTTCCTAGCCTCCTATATGCCGGTGTTCGCTGCGGTGCCTACGGCAGCAGCAAAGCCTGAGTTGAAAGGTGCGTTCAAACGAACGATGTACTGATGACCAACGGCTGAATAGTCTGTGTTGCCTTCCTCTTCGTAGAGGCCGACAATACGAACATCCAATCCTGCGGTTGTCGCAGCGGTGCTAATATCAAGCATGTCAGAAGACTTGCCTGTATTTGTGCTACCGTTGTTAACACTCGCCATGTCACAGTTAGCAAAAACATCCGCCAAGGCAGTTGCCCGGTCGGTATTTGTGCCATCTGCCACTACAACATATAGCTGCATTGGATCATCATACACATAAGCTTTGACAGGATGGTTCGTGTCAACGCTTACAGCATTTGAACCCGGCCAATAATTAAGGTGGGTAGTCTTACCGGTTACGGAGTCAACGTACTCAACGCCACCTAAAACACCCAAAGGAGCTACAGCTTGATCAGAGATCGCAATAGTTCCAGCGGCTAATGGAATAACAATTCCACCATTATAGATAGCAGTAGTGTAGTTGCTGGCAATCTCATACATCGTCGTAGCGTTGTTATTAGGATTACCGCCCGTTTTACCAATAGGACGAAGGCCAAAACCACCAGTAAGTGTGTTTGCCATTAGAAACTCCTATTTGACAAAGAGGTAGTCGTCATTTCTGAGGACCACCAAAAGTTACACGAGATTGACGATCTGGTTTGTTGATCGTCATAGTCGAATGTGCATTCTCCCTCATCATATCAGAGTCCACCGCCTGCATCTGATCAGCACTTCTTGAATTAAAATATGCTGTCCTTTCCGCCACAGTTTCATCTGGGATACGAGCGAGAATCAAACCACCTACTCCAAACACACCTTCATATTTACCTGAGTCAATTACCGGGGCCTCAAAGTCTGGGTACTCGTCCCTACGAACAAGCTCATAACCTTCGCGCATTTTTGCGCTGATGTTTTTAGTATCGTCAAAACCACGGGTTTCAGCCCTGATCCAACGATGCTTATAACCATCCGGTGCAGGCGGTGCGTCCAACATAGACGGGGGAGCCCACGGCTTACGCTGCGCCGTCTTCTCCCTAGTTTGGTTTGCGCGAGAAGTACGTTTAATTCCGCCTTCAAACATTTCTTTTTGTTCTTCTGACATTAACTTACTCCTTCACGTATTTCGCGTATTCTTCAAGCGGCACACCCAATTTCTTCGCTATCGCGACTTGGCTAGGGGTGAGTCTAACCTTTTTCCCACTACTGCGCCCAGAAGATGACCGGGATACGGAAGCAACCGTCTGAGCGGGCCGTCTGCTTTCCCCGTTTTTAAGCTTATGCGGAAACTCGTTCTGCATACGCTTGTCTAACTCACTATAGTACTCATCGCTCTGCGGGTCAAACCCTTCATTTTCGACAAGCTTTTTGTGAACACCAAAAGCGGCATATGTCATGGCCTCATCCGTGCCAAACCACTCATTCCGGTGTGCCCAACTTTCTGCTTTTGGGTCAGGGCGACGTGGCTGTTGCTGCGGCATAGGCTGTTGAACTTGTGCCTGAACTTGTGCCTGTGCCTGCTGTGCGTAGCGCTGCTGTTGCGCTTTTGCCTGCTCGGCTCGGTCATTTTCTATTGCAAGCCTAGTGATCTTACGCTGCGCTTCCACAACACCGTTTGTGTCACCTATCTCAATAGCACGAGCCAGTTCACCTTCGGCAGTGCCCATCTCGCTGCTAACACGATTGCTGTATTCGTTAACATAATTCGTGTCCATCGCGTCCATGCGATTTTTAAGCTGCGCGGCCTCCGCCTGAACACCTTGTGCATACCGAAGCGCCTCGTCTTTCTGACGCTCTGCCTCACGCATTTTTTTGGTTAGACGATCAATACGTTTTTGAGTGTTAGTCTCAGCTTTTTCAAACTGATCCTCTGTTGCAGCCTCAACTTGTGGCTCTTCCTTTGTTGACTCAACCTCAACTTCAGTATCTCGTTCATCTTCCAAATCTAATTCAATTTGTTGTTTTTCTTCTGCCATCTATCGCTCCTAGAAATGAAGTATATCTTCGGGTTCTTTTATCTTTGCCAGTATCTCATCATCATTGAGAATACGAACCTCCCCACCGTCTATCTTGAACCGTGAGCCTGAATAACGAGCGAACATCACCCAATCACCCTGTTCACACCAAGATCCTGTGGGAAACTTTTCTGCGTCCTTATAGGCCAAAGATCCTACCTTTAGGACGTAACCTACCTGTGTAGATACGGTTTGTTCTTGAACCACTGTATCCGGTAGATAAATGCCACCATCGGTTTTACCCTTACCCCTGTACGGTAAGACCAAAATCCTCCACCCTGTCGGGTCCGGCATTCTTTCTAGGAGAGAACCCCCAATAGACTCAGGGTCTAATACTCTGTCGCTTGGCTCTTTATAAGCTTCTGCGAGATTTGCCACACCTTCTGATGCGGCTTTCAAGTCAACCATTGCTTTGCTCCTGTTTATCTAGCAGGCTCTTGAGTTCCTGTTCCACATGATCTAGGGCTTTTAAGTTGCCCATGAGCTCACGATATTGCTCTAAACTATTCACGTTGTCATAAATCAACAAATCGTAAATAGCCTGCCGCCGCTCTTTTATTATGCGAAAAACGGCTTCCGCAAAGTAAACCTCATCCACTCTGATAACTCCGCATTAAGTCTTATGTGTTCTTATAACACATCAGTCTGTTTCTGCAAGAGCTCTCATTCTGTCAACTAAACGCCGTGCACGGTTTGGCACCTGAGTGTACCACTTGGAGTCCACCATCTCATCTGCTGCGGCGCTCCAATCTCTAGCGTCTACACCGGCTTTCATGCCTTTGAACTTACTAAGTCTGGGTCTGCCCATATTAAACATCATGTTTGCAATAATATGCTGACATTCTTCAGGCAGGTCATCAAAGTCAGGATACAATACTTTGCATTCGTCAATCGTCACAGCTATGTCCAACGCGAATAAATTTCTCACTCGCTCTTGTTCAACGATTGTGCCAACGGGCTTACCGTACTCTTCATCACTTTCAGTGATTAGATGGCCCACACCACACGTTGGCAGAGCTAAATGGTCCAAATAGATCTCGTATTTGCACCCCTCATCTTCAGCGATCTCTTCGCGTAATTTATCCTTATTCATTTCTTAAATCCTTTTATCCCGCGTATTCCGAAGCTTGCGCCGATTGAGGCGTACATCGCCCACTGGAACCACTCTGGTGTACGAGAAAGAGCCGCAAACCCTTCCTCAACATACGGTTGCGTAAACGGAATAAAGCACATGGCAATTATGACAATAAACAAAATCGTCCACGCCTCGTCCTTCCAACTGTTGTCAGAGGACTGCGCCATTATCTTCTCCCAGCCCGCTTCGTGAGTGGCTGCGACTTTCATAACTTCAGCCTCGGCTTC
>Ga0209645_1000938_pt1 | contig 14814 bp, 25 predicted proteins | sample ETNvirenome_6_30_FD_184070 | JGI IMG/M metagenome (GOLD analysis project Ga0209645, IMG submission 184070) | Marine viral communities from the Pacific Ocean - ETNP_6_30 (SPAdes) (version 2) | ecosystem: Environmental > Aquatic > Marine > Oceanic | place: Pacific Ocean | collected 2013-06-19
CACCTGTTAAAGACGCTGATCCCCATCCTAAATAAACTTCTACAGAGGCTCCGCTTGCATGAGCTGATCTTGTTCCCGCAACGGCTCTTGTTATGCCTGTCAAATCGTTACCTGAAACTCCAGTATAAGAAATAAACTCTGCTGCAACCTTTATTACTCCAGAAGTAGGAAATCCAGTAGTATCCTGAAGTGTTATTGAAGTCCCTGACCCTCCAGTTCCTGCAGTGTCATCTTGTAATAAACCATTTAAAGTATTAATTACTCCAGAAGAGCCTCCCCACCCAGAGGTGCCATATCCAAATCCTGAAGTTTGACTTAAGGGACCAACTTTTACATAAGGATTTATCGTAGCAGATCCGCTGGCTGCAACAGTCGTGCCAGCGTTAGCAGCCATAGTAATTGTAAAAGTATCTTGAGTTGGCACATCAACAACTTCAAAAGTGTTTGTTGTAAAATCTGCTGCAACGTATCCTGCTCCGCTTGGCGGTGTAACGGATGAAAAAGTAAATAAATCTCCTGCAGATAGTCCATGAGCAATTTTATTTACGGTCACGGTAGGACTAGTGTTAACGGTTGTAAATGTTGCTCCAGTCACTGCAGTGGCTAAGGGAGTGACATCATAAAAAACACCTTCAAAATATATTATTAAAGCTTTGCTTGTGCCAATAGCTGCATATCTTCTACCATCTAAATCTGCCCAAACTAACTGATCTCTCGCTGCTCCTACTAAAGTATCTGATGTTAATTGCTCCCAACCACCTATTTTTTCAGGCAAGCCATATCTAAACCTAACAAAATCTCCATCAGTCCATTGTCCCTCTGCTCCTACGGGAGTGACTTGTTTGTTGAATCCTGGTCTTATTTCTACATTTGTTAATGGCATTCCAAATTATAGCATATTTATCTTACTTCATAAAGATTTGGACAGAAATTCTAGGTATGGTAGGACTTAAAACAGTATTTACTTTGTGTTTGAGTGGAGTTTTGACAATAATTACGGAGTTACCAACTATGGGTATGTAGCCATGAGCTCTAGAATCTGCAAACATAAATTCACCACCCCATTGTTCATTCCAACCTTGATTTATGTAATAAGTGGCAGCATATCTCCAAGTGTCATCGACATGCCAATTAATACCAGAACCTTTTTTCATATAATGAATATTAGTATGCTTGCTTTCTGGTTTCTCAAGTTGAAAATAAGGATTAAGGGTAACTAAAGTTTTTAATTTTTCAAAAGGCGGATAATTACTTACTTGATTTCTAAGAGGGGGTATTAGGTTATTTATTAAACCATCTGGCCATATACCTTTAGATGAGTGTAAATTTATTTTCTTTCTCTCTTTGATAATTGCATTATGTATACCCTTATAGGTATTGTGGTCTAAAAAATTTTCTATCCACCATAATTTTCCAGCTATAGAGTAAGATAACTTCACAATTCTTAATTATTATTTAGGTTGAATTTAAATTTTTGTGGCATATAGTCGGTTATATAATAGTTTAATAAATAATGGAAGATAGAAATCATAAAGAAAACTCAGTAAAAACACAGAATATATTTTGCACTTGTATTGGATTTAAAAGTTTAAATTTATCTAATCTTAAAATAATAGGTAAGGGATTTGAAAAAAGTTTTGAATCAGGTGTAAACACCACTTTAAGAAATCAAACTTTATTTGACGAAAGCTCCATGAATTATTTAAATGTTGAAATTACTTCAATATTAGCAGAATTATTAAAACCTTTTTGTAAGACTTTTGTATTTAACATATCGAATATTTGGATAAATAGATATGATGAAAAAGATTATCAAGGAGCACATGTACATCCTTCTGATTTTTCTTTTATAATTTATTACAAAAGTGATAAATCACACACTGTTTTCAACAGTCCTTTTAGTAAATTGCTAGAAATATCTAACAATAAATTACATGATAGAATATATGAACCTTCATTTAATAATGGAGATATGATAATATTTCCTTCTTACCTAGAGCATTGGGTAAGACCTAATTCTAAAAATACTACCATTGCTGGTAATATAGACATAGTAGATCTAAAAAAATAATGGCTCCTATAAAACATAAATTAATTAAAGACTTTTTAACTTCAAATGAATTAAATTTATTGCAAAAATATTGTTACAATAAATTAGAATTGAATAAAGATTACGTAATAGATAATCAATCCTTTTCACCAGGTTGGTATGAAGATCCACTAATGACAGCTTTATTAGATATTAAGTTATCAAACATGGAAAAAATATGTAATTTAAAACTATCTCCTACATATGCTTATTGGAGATATTACGTATTTGGTGCAACTTTACAAAATCATAAAGATAGAAAAGCTTGTGAAATATCTGTGACAGTGTGTATTAAGAAATATGATAATTGGCCTTTAACAGTAGGAAAAGAAGAGATAGAATTAGAGGAAGGAGATGCTGTTATTTACCCTGGGTATCACGAAACTCATGGAAGACCGGGTATTTATAAAGGTGAAGGTATGGCACAAGTTTTTTTACATTATGTAAATAAGAATGGACCTTTTAAAGACCATGCTTATGATAATATGTTAAAACAAGGAAAGGATAGGTAAAGAAAATGAATGAAAAAACAGTCAACATAACTAATTTTATTGGTGTGTATGATAATTATATTACGCAGAATGATTGTGATAAAGCTATTCAATTATACGAAAATCAAGATAAATTTAATAACACAATAAATAGAATAAGCGGAGAACAAGCTTCTATTTTACAAAAACAAGATCAACAATTTTTTGCAGCACCTTTTAATTTAAATGTGTGGTGGGAACAGTTAAAACCAATGATGGTTAATTTTGATATAGCTTGGAATCATTATGTTAAGAACACAGGAGCAAGTGATGCTTATGGAGTTCCTTTTCATTTTACAGATATGAAAATACAAAAAACTTTACCCACAGAAGGTTATCATGTTTGGCACATAGAACACGGAAAAGGGTATGGCAATGAAGCTAGAGCTTTTGTTTTTACTATATATTTAAACGATGTAGAAGAGGGTGGAGAAACAGAATTTTTACATTTTTCAAAAAGAGTTAAGCCTAAAACAGGAAGAATAGTTATTTGGCCTGCGGGTTTTCCTTATGTTCATAGAGGTAATTCACCATTATCAGGAAAAAAATATATTTTAACTTCTTGGATGATGCTAAGATAAAATGGATCATACAGAATTTATAATGGAGATTAAAAATATATTATCTCAAGATTTTATAGATAAAATTATATCTCTAACAAATGTAAAATCTAAAGAGGATTTACAGATTGGTATGGGTTATAAAAAAAGTGGTGTAGATAAAAATAAGAGAGATGTAAAAGGCTATTCTTTAGGTGATAATAAAACACCCACAGATATTTTTTATTGGAATTACATAAAAAAAGAAATAGAACGAATTTACTACTTTTACAAAATTAAATTTCCTTTAATGTCTAGTGAAGTAATTAATCAGATAGATTTGCTCAAATACTCTAAAGGCGGTAAATATGAAGTGCATATGGATCATTTTAGTGATACACCTAGACACTTAAGTATTATTATGAATTTAAATGATGATTATGAGGGTGGTGATTTAACTTTTACAGATCAACAAGGAAAAGAAATTAAAAGATTAAAACTTGGTAAAGGTTCAGTAATATTTTTTCCAAGCAATTTTATGTATCCTCACAGTATTAGACCGATTACTAAAGGAACTAGGTATAGTATAGTGGCTTGGTTACAGTGATGAGTAAGACGTAGGTCTTGCACCTTTTCTTGCTATTTGGTCCTCTTCACTTTCTGTAGTTTCCGATCCGTCATCATTAGTTGTAACGATAACATCTGCGTCCCAATCGGCTTGTAATTGTGATAAGTGAGCTGCATCCCACTTTGTTATAAAATCAGAAAAATCACCTAAGTTTGCATTATTCCAAGTTGCATGAGGTTTACCGTCTCTGTACTCAACAGTGTCATTGTGATCTAAATTATCTGCAACGTATTGAATAGCCCAGACATCTGCATATTTACTTTGATTCCAAAAAGCATCATCATCTAAAATTTTGTAAGCTGTTCCAGCACCATTTTCATTTTTTACAGTTTGATTGATAATTTTTTTATCATCCATTACTACTGTCCATGTTGAATTTGTTGCCATAAATCTCCTACGTTTTTATAATGTATATCACAGTTAAATAAGGTTGTACAACTGAAGTTGCATCTCCCGTAAAGTTAGCACTCATATTGTGAGAGTGTCCAGAGCCAGAGCCAGCACTACCTGTGTTTGTAGGGTTGTTGATGAAACCTCTAGCTGGGTTGTTTGGACCACCACTCGGTGAAAATAATTGTGAACGATTACCACCAGTTGAGTGAGAGTGAGAAGCTAGTTCTGCTTCTGACAAAGTATGGTTAGCTGTAGAGCCTGCAACGTTTCCAGTTGATTGAACAGTATTTGCTCCACCAGTTGATGCTAAAGCTTTGTTATTTGATTTTCCAATTGCAACATTATCTTGAAGGTCAGGCACATTAAAATTTCCACCACCAGGATCACCATAAGTAGTTCCAATGATTGCAAATAAAGCAGAGTAAGTTGATTGACTTACCGCTTGACCATTACATTCTAAGAAACCTGATGGCACTGAAGAAGAAGACCATGGCACAATAGTTGCCGTAGGAATACCCTCGATACCTGTAAGGTTTGCTCCAGAAAAATCGTATTTTGTTGCTTCGTAATTTGACATATTATTTCTCCGTGTAAGTCCATCCTACATTAGAACCAGAATAAACTAATCCAAATGCTGCACCCTCTGTATTAACAACTAAGTCAGATGATGCATTGGCTATTTTAGAACTATTTCTTCCTACAGTCAACGCTGCAGAGTCAAAAGTGTATCTTGAATCTACAAAATGTACTTCATCACCAACTGCTGGTGATGCTGGTAATGTAATCGTGACTGCTCCACCGTTTGTTTCAACAAAAAGCTTAGCTCCTGCTTGAACAGTTTCAGCGGCACTTACCGTTCTCCATTTTCTATATTCGTTTGCCTTTACAACATTTGTACCATCAGAGTAAAGCACATAACAATTACCCTCACAAAGTAAAACTCCTGTTCCACTTGCTGTTTTAAAAGTTAAAGTGTAACCTGCATGATCTGTTCCATCTATTACATTGTAAACTTTTTCTATACTATCAGGGACAGTGACTGTTCTATTTGCAGCTAAAGTTCCAGTTAGTTTCAGAGTAGCATTTCTAGCGTTTGAGATAGTTTTATCAGTCATGACTAAAGCAACATCAGATGATGCTACGCCAATCTCTTCATATCCTGCAATGGCTTGTTGAACTAAATTTAAATTATTATTTGTATTGTCTCCCCAAGTACCAGCGTTTTCACCGGTTACCATTAGTTCAAGTTTCAGATCACTTGAAAAAGAACTTGCCATAAATTTTTATCTCCTAAATTAAATTATTTTACCAAAACTAAGCAGCCAAATCAACCTCAGTCCAGGTATTATTAACTCCTAAATCTACTTCCTGCCATGGCGTAATATTAACGCTACCAATACTTGAAGTCAATGATATGCCTGTTACTGGAACTAAAGCATTTGCTACAGTGCCTTCTTCTCCCAAAGAAGAGGTCATAGAAACTCCAGAAACACCTACAATTTGAGCAGGTATTTCTGTATGTTGACCTAAGGTCATTGTAGCTTGTATTCCGCTTGGTTGTTCAGTGGTAGTTTGAACTAAGCTGAAGTTACCCTGACTTGAAGTCATTTGTACACCAGTGACATCTACTGGTGTTTTTAGACCTGCTACGGTAGTGCCCATTGAGCCTGTTAATGATCCAGCACTTGTTACTGTTACATTAGCATCTCCTACAAAACTTAAACTTCCTATAGTAAAATCAAGTTGATCCTCAGAAGCAAAAACTGTTATGTCTTGATCTATTTGAATTGAAAAACTTCCAAAAGTAGAACTTAGTTGACCAGCGCTTGTAACAGATACTGTTACATCTGTTTTACCAACAGCCGTTCCTATTGAGGATGTTAATTGTTGTCCTGTTACTGCAACAGAGAATGCTTCACCCCAAGATAAGTTACCCCAAGTTCGTCTACCCCAACCGATACCTGTTAATTCTGATTCGTCAACTGTTGCTGCTCCAGCGCTTGTTGTGGCAGATATACCAGTTACAGGCACACCTATGCCGATAGTTGTGCTACCAGCGGACATTGAAGAAGATAAACCAGTCGCTGCAAAGGTGAAAGATATTCCTGCTGTTTCTGATCCTATTGATGATGAAAGTGATATACCAGAAACTTCAACGTTTGCATCTCCAGTTTGTGTAACAGATCCGATGCTAAATGATGCACTTATTCCTGTTATTGTCGGTTGAGAACCAGATAAATCACCCCATTCATTTTCACCGTAGGTGTCTCCACCCCAACCTACTTGGATTTCATTGTCTACTGTTATACTGCCAATAGAAAAAGTTGATTGAAGATTTGTGCTGCTTAGGGTTACGTCAAGGTTACCGAGTGTACCCCAGTTTTGAAAACCCCAAGTTTGATTACCCCAAGCAGACACATTATACCCTTATTAAGCTAATCTTAATATAGCTGCAGATGTTGTGAACGCAGGGAACTGAATTGTAAAAGTTCCAGACGTTGCAGTTTTATCACCGCCAAAATCTAATACAGCCACAGCATCAGTAGTATTTGAACCACCGTCTGTTGTTGTGTTGTAAATTAATGCACCTCTTGCCGTAAGAGTTACACCTACGAAAGATAAATCAGCAAAATCAGTGATCGCAACTGAAGATGAAACTTTTACACCTTGGTTGACTAAAGCTTTTCCGCCAGCAGTATATCCTGATGGTGATGAAACTTCGTTCGCAGTCGCATAGTTTGTTGTTGACTTACCTAATGTTGCTGAACTTGTAAACATCGCTAATTTGTATGTATCAGACGATGTATCAAAGTCATGTTTGCCTTGTAATAATTCTTTTTTAAAACTATCACAAATTGCATTAGTTGTTATTGCCATAATTGTTCTCCTTAACTTGTTGTGTTTGGAGATGGAGAGGCTACCTTAACTCGCGGTACACCATCATCATACTCCGCACGTCTTCTTCTGCCCATTTGTTGTAGAGCAAAATTCTGTATTTCTTCATCATACTTGCTTTTATAGAGGTTGTATAGATCCATGGGACCTTTTAAAAACCTAAAAGCCTCAGATAAAACTCCATGTAACAACATAGATTCCTGGTACGTAGATAAAAAAGTATTGTTAGTGGATGTAAATTGTGGTGGATCTTTTATATAGTTAATTTGACATGTATCTGCAGCAGCAGGTGTCGGAGCTACCAATATAGCAAAATCATCATAATTAGCAAAATATTTAGGTGTGCCTTGTGCTCCAGAGCCGTTAAATTCTGTTATAAAGCTAATATCTCTTTTTTCTAAAAAGGTTCTTACTCCTCCAGAGATATGTTCTACAGATCTTAGTATTAAAGAATCAGATGGTATCGTAAGTGCTCTGTTACCAGCTGTAAATGTTGAAGTCGCATATTTTCTTAAATCATCGTAATCAACTTTTCCAGCAACATCTAATTCAACAGATCTTATAAAATCCTGAATTATAGCATCTGTTAATACATTGCTATCTACTTCAGTGTAGTTTCTTACTTGAGTTAAAAAATTTGCGTGTGTTATAGCCATTATGTAATACTCACTGTTATTGAACCTAATAAGGCATCTAATTGTCTTCTTCTATTTTGTACAGACGGATCCTCTGGTTCCATTGAATTTATATTTGTAGATAATGACGGATCACTATGAGAAGCTACAAAAGATTCAGTTCTAAAAGCAAATTGACCTGGTAATGATAAATTAGCAACTCCAACGACTGTGCCACCTGAGTCTGAAATAGTTTGATCAGGAGGTGAATTATTTATAAATTCTTGAGTTGGTTGTTGAAACTTCATTACTCTTGAGTTCTGTAAAGCAATAGCATCTGCAACAGTTCTTCTACGTCTTATTTGTGGATGTTTTGGTTCAAACTCCGATATATGCACTAATGAACCATTCCACTCTTTTACCATTTCTCTATATGGAAATTCCATGCCCGATCTATCAGATATAGCTTTTGAATTTTTTCCTGTTGCAAATTTAGCCATAATTAAACACTCGTTGGGTAAAATGATTGTGGCGTTATAAATGTAGATGTTCTTTGACCATCCTCATCTAACGCTCTTTTTAATTCATCTTCGTATATTAATTTATTTTGTTGCACTAATTGTGGTGCCACTTTCATTGCTAAATAATAAGCTAATCCAGCACACATACAAGGTAAAAATCTATATGCAACATCTGCTTGATTTGTGTAAATACCAGCATCCTCTATTCTTTTAATAACATAATACTTTACGTGAGTATATGTATTGAGATCTGGAGCTTGATATAAATATATCTTTGGTGTTGTTAATCTTTCTACATAATACTGAGATGGTGTTCCTGTAGTAAGTTTATTTGGTAATGCTGCATAAGCTGATCTATCTATTTTAGTTAATGAAACGTCTTGAGTAGATGAACTCTCTGCTGCAATTGATGATGACGATATGTAAGCTTCTAAAACATCATTTACATCTGCTGATACTGTGTATTCAGCTTGACCAGAGGTCAAAGCATTTTCATCTAACTCTACTTTCCATAAATGAATGCCTCTATTTCCCCATTCAGCAAATAATAGATTTAGTGAAGTTCTTGCAGATTTTAAATCATAACCTGAGTTTGTTCTGATATTACATCTTTGATAACCCTCTTGAATAATATCATCAATATTTAAATTGAATGCTGTAGTTCCTGATGTTCCCATTATAAAATATCCTTATAGTAATCTGCCATGCCACCTTTACTTTTCTTAGCAATTTTTTCTAATGTTTTAGCTTGTGCTGCATGTGCTTTCGATGCTTTTTTAAGTTTGTTAGCAACATTTTGTATTCCACCTTTATTATTTAATTTTATTTTTTTATCTCTTATATCAAAAAGAGCTCTAGCTCTTTTTGCATTTGTTGCTCCATAAGACACAATAGCTCTTCTAGCCTCTCTCATAGTTCTTGTAGCATCTTTACGCCCTGCTTTTCTAGATTGTTTTAAAACATATTGAGTCATGTCCAAAATTTTTTCTGCTTTGTATCTTTGTCTATCTAACTTTTCTAATGCATCTACAAATTTTTTATCACCTTTTTTTACGGCTCCAGAGGCTCTATGTTTATCATATTGTTTTCTAGTTTTTTCAAAAGCTTCTTTTTTAATTTTTTGAAAAGGTTTAGATCTTACAGCAGCCTTAATGCCTGTTTTTAGTAAACCACCAGCTAGTTTTTTTTCAACTTTAAATATCATGCCCACTGGTTTTATCATTACAGATTTTCCTTTTTTCATACCTGGTAGTTTAGGTTGTATCTGTTTAACTTCTTTTTCTTCTTTTTGCTTCATAAACTTATCAAACTTTTTATTTTTTCTTCTCATTCTTTCAATAATTCTATTGATAGGTTTATTAATTCTCTCAGCCATTACTTAAATCCTTTCAACATATCACCATAATAACTTTCGTAACTTTTATTAGATATGTATTTACCATCTATCTCTGATTTTATATATGATCCAATATATTTTTCTGGTTTTATTTTTGTACCTGGAGCTTTAGATGTTGTTTCACTAAATTGTGCTCTACCCATAGCAGCTTTCACAACTTTTTTCTCAACACCTTTAATAGTGCCTTTGTTTTTAGAGGCATAGAATACGGCTTTACCTTCTTTTTCACCATATTGATCTTTCATAGATCTCATTATTTTTTTGCCTTTTTTATTTAGTGGCATTACTCCTCCTTTTGAGCCCGGGCTTTGTGATCGTATTGTTTCACCTTTTTCCGGTTGTACAACTTCTTAGATAATACCACCTTTAATTTGTATAATCTAGACCTAAGATTTTTTGCTATTGGATTACGTAAGATCCGTGGCATTACCAATAACGGGTTTATATTTGGTTTTACCATCTTCTTTAAAAGCCCGTAATAATTGTTTTCTTGGTTTATCGGATACGTAACTGCAGTGGACCCATCCGCTGTTTGGTTCACCAGGAGTGTAGAATTCAAGTATCATTTGATCCCAATTTAAATTTGATTTAATCCAGTCAAAAACTTCAGCATTATCTGTGCCCAGACATTCGAAGTCGACCGCCTCCGCACGGGTATGTTGCGAATTTAAACTGCTGCCAATTTTTACACATAATTCAGGGCTACGAAAGCAACTGGTCACTGTTACTCTACCGAAGTGGTCACGAACTGGCTGTAAAATATTTTCACAAAGTAATTTTAATTTTTCAATTTGATCTGCATTAGGGTTATTATCGATACCCAACCTAATGGCTGTGTCTGATTTAATTAGCTCTGCTAAGCTAAAATTTCTAGAAAGTTTCATTTTGTATATTGTAACACGTGTTTATATAGTTTTGTCAATATCATTTAAGTGCGGTTATCAGGTAATATACTACATGAATAAGTCAAGTACAACTGATTGTCGTTTATTGAACCACCCATTTCTTCAGTAAAAGTAACAATTAATTCACCACCTGCTTTAACACATTTATTCCATGTCTCAAATTTCTCTGTGAGTTGCATTGGTGCATCACAACCCCCTGCTACTTTAGAGCAGATATAAAAAACTAAAAAATATTTCATTATTTTAAATGTAATTTCTTAATGGATTTTTCACCCATATAGATTTCTGTTTCCGCTTCACTACGTATACATTTGTAAGATATGTTTGGATTAAATTCACGCTCTGCTACTCTACGTGCACGTAGACATTCCGCCATCGATTCTTGTATTCTGTGTTCTTTAATTTCTCCGTCCCAGAACATTAGCAGGGCTACTACAGTCTCAATCATACTACCTTACCTTTGTTCTCACCTTCTTTAATTTTATATCTACTAGAACCATTTGCATTTATACTCACTTCTTTTTTTAAATCTTTGACAAACTTCATCTGCTTTGCTTTTTTATGCATATCGTTAATATATTTTATCACTTGTTTAGTTATTCGATCCGTTCCCATTGTATTTTATATCTCTGTTTGCATCTTTTAATTTTTCAATATCTTCTAAAACCTTATCCATTTGTTTACGTAAAAATTCTATATTTACTTTGTTCAATGCCATAGATTCTATGTGTTTGTTTAGCTTATCGGTCGACTTATAAAGATCCTCGATCATCATGAATTGTTCCGAATCGGCAGGCAATGAACCTAATTGTCCACGTGGCCATTTAATTCTAAATTCTGTGTTTTCTGCTAAATCTTTTTCCATTAATTGTATTCGAGTGTCCGCTATGTTTAACCTTTCAACAATTTGAAAGTAACCCATGGTGCCGAGTGCCACGATTACGATCAAACTAGCAACCGTCTTCATAGGCATTTGCACTGCTGCTTCTTCTGATATGTTTAAAGGTTTCTTACTCATGTTTTGGTTTCGGTAGTGGTATTATAATATTTTCCGAATCAATATTCAATGAGTTACCCTCAGGTCTTAAGAACACAGCTAGAAGACACAGCAAAAATATTAAAATTGCTGTGAATTTATAGTTCATAGGGACCTCCTACTTCTTTTTTTTCATTTGATAAAACATTTTATCAGAGTCTTCAGTAACTAATCTAGTATCTTCCGCATCCCAGTAAGTAGTTTGGACTTTATAGTCTGGCCAAGAGTTATCAGTAGTATAACTGTTAATATGCCACAATAAACGATTATTTGGCTGAGCAGCATAATTACCATTATCAAGCTCCAATATATGTGCACACTTATGTTCTTGAGGTATTTCAGAATGTTCAACATCTAATATATTAACGTCTGGATGCGCCCAATCAATAGTAAACAAATATTTACCATGATAGAATTTTTTGTCTAATCCTAAGTATTTTCCCTTTACGCCATCCAACCAATCAAAGCAAGTAACACTAGGCCAGTAGCTGAAACAGTTCCACAATTCCAACTCGTTCGGCTGCATATCAGGCACTTTGGCTCTATCAAATGATTTTTGGAAAAACGCTGAGATAGGCAATCTCCAATAGCACGCACCATTGGGTAACATGATATTAAATAGGATCGCACGCCCTGAAATACTTGTAAGAGCAAAGATAACACAATCTTCACTTTCTCCATGATGTTTTTTGAGATCATATAGATACTCCTTTCTTACTTTACAGTATATAGGAGGTAGATTTGCGTTTAAATATGCCATTTAACATTTCCATCTTCTCCTAGCCTGTCTAAGTCTTGAATTAGGGTTCTTAGCAGCTTTAGGAAATTTTTTCATTTGTCCTAAACTTCTAGCACAAAACGACTTACGTCTCTTTGCGTCTTTTGACCCAGGCTTTACTTTACCCGTAACTGCAGTTTTTAATTTTGAACCAGGGTTTGCTCTTCTATATGCAGCAACACCAGCTTTTGTCATTCCAGCACCTGCTTTGGTAGGTCTAAAATTTTTTTTATTTCGAGCTGGCATAACATCTCCACCTCTTTTAAAAGTTTTTTTGAAAAAAAATCCCTTCTTGTCTTTTCCTATATGTACACCAAACTCTGATTCAACTTCTCGTGTAGGCTTGCCAGGTACAAATTCTTCTTTTAATTTTTGTCTTTTGATTGTTATTGATGGTTTAATACCAGGACTTTTACTTCCTTTAACATCTTCCTCAGTGAAAGAGGTTTTAGGCATGAAGTCTTTCATACCAGTATCTAATTGGATTCTAGTTAATTTATTAGCCATGCCTTAAACCAAATTATAATAAAAATTAAGCGTCAAAATAAACAGTTACAGAATTACAACTCACTTCTGAAAAACTTACGAAAGCACCATTTTTATAAAGAATTCCATCTTGTGGAATGTTTATAGTGCTTATGTCTCCTTCAGTTGCAGTTGTTCTAACTGTCAGTAATGAAGTTCCAGAAATACTTTGGTTTCTTACCTCAACACTTCCGATTGCTCCGCCTGAACCAACGTTTGCTTGTCTTACTCTTGTTCTACCTTGAAAAATACTTCCGAAAACATCAGCAGTCATTCCTAAAGAAACATTTGCTGCAGGTTGTGCGCTGACTGTTGCAGAAGTTATTGTTAGAAAAGCACCTGTGGTTCCAGACGTGGTTGTTGCTGAACCTGGTAATGTAATTACTTCAGTGAGAGCATCTCCATTTTCATCTGTCCCAACAATAGTTATTGTTTTACCACCATCACTTGAACCCGTTGTAGTAGCTGTAATTTTTCTGGCTGTGTTTGTGCCAAAAGAAGTTTTCGCTAAAGTAAACGTAGTCGTAGGTTGAGCAGCAGCGGCAACAAAAGTTCCAGATGAAGCATTCGTGTCTATAAAAGTTTTTGACTTTACGTCACCCATGTACATTTTTTTTTCTCCTTTGTTTGTGGCTCCCTAAGGAGCCACTAATTTAATTTATTAAAACTGTTGTATGTTTATAATAAATCTAAAATTACCACTTGCTGACGCGTTTACAGTGTTTGTAATTTGCAAGAAAATATTTCTTGCTGCACCAGAAACGTTAGCTGCTGGAGATGCTGCAGGTGATGCATCACTTCCAGTTGTGTTAATTAAAGTTAAATTGTAACCAGCTCCTGCAGGAACAGTAGTTCCGCCATCAAGAATTTGATCTGTGATAGCTGCCACTAATTGTGCTCCGCCAGTTGCAGTTCCAACTTTAAAACCAATGTCACCTGCACTATCTAAAGTTGGTGCAGAAGTACAAACAATATCAATTGAAGTAATGATAGAATTATCTGGCTGAGAGAATTGTACCTCAGTTGTTCCAGCTGTTGCTGCTACGATAACGTCTGCAGTTCCTTGTGCAACAAGTTTAGTACCTGTATATGCACCTGTTGAACTAATTTCGAACACATTTGTAAAAGCACCTGTGCTCGAGTTTTTCGTTGCTCCGATAAAACCGTTTTCCGATCTAACCGGTCCCGAAAAGGTTGTATTTGCCATAATTTTCTCCTTTGTATAGCTTTAGTTATGTTGTCTCTATACCGTCTGCCTAGCCAGTCAACATAATAATTATTTATCTAGGTCTTTACATTATACATAAAAAAAGGGGCGATGTAAAACCGCCCCTTTTAAGTAATACTAGTTGTATTATCTATTAACTAGTTGGTAAATTTCCGTTACCAAATACACATCTTGGATCAGAAAATCCAAAAGAGTATCTTTCTCTAGCTTTAAATCTTACGTTTCCAGTATCGAAGTCTCCTTCCATTGCCGTTTTGATTGGTGATCTAACGAACATTTTGAATCCGTTAGGTACATCAGTCAATAAGAAGTAAGAGTCAGTATCAGTTAAAAAGTTATTAATTACATAACCTTCTGGTACCATACCCATGCTTCTAATAGCATTGATGTCATTATCAGCAGTTCCTGTTCTCATAGGTGACTTCATTAGTCTCTCAGCAGTAAATTGTAATTCTTTTGGAATTATCATTTTTCTACCTTGAGTAGCTATTTTAAGTCCTCTTTCATCTACGAACCCAGCAATGTCAATTAATGACTGCTCAAGAGAAGTTTCGTTAAGGTCTGCAGGTGTCGAAAGAACGTTTGAAAAAGTTCCGCCTGTTGCAAGTGGGTGAGCGTTTCCAATTAAGGATTCACCGTCACCACCTGTTACAGTTGTAACTTGTGCATTGTTCAATACGTTTGCAGCTTTAACTTGCTTCGTATTTGCCATAGATCTTGCAAGAGCTCTTGTGTAT
>Ga0209645_1000939_pt1 | contig 14800 bp, 24 predicted proteins | sample ETNvirenome_6_30_FD_184070 | JGI IMG/M metagenome (GOLD analysis project Ga0209645, IMG submission 184070) | Marine viral communities from the Pacific Ocean - ETNP_6_30 (SPAdes) (version 2) | ecosystem: Environmental > Aquatic > Marine > Oceanic | place: Pacific Ocean | collected 2013-06-19
ATCACTTGATCTTTTAGTTGATCCTTATACACATTCAACTTCTGGTACTATCCGTATTACTGCCTTACAAGATGTAGACGTAGCATTTAGACACGCTGCTTCATTTAGTTTAGGTGCATAATATGAAACTTAAAGTTCTACGGTCTTTTCTATGGGCTGGTCAAGTTGTAAAAGTAGATGAAATTTTTGAAATAGATTCTGCTCAAGCTATTGATTTAATTAGTTCTGGAAAGGCCATAGAAACTTTAGAAGTTATTGAGGAAGTAGTAGAACCTCAAGTTAAACCTAAAAAAACTACTAAACGTAAAAAAACTAACCCTCTTTCTGAATAATGACTATTCAAAACTTAGGTTCTAAAACAACAGCTTTAGACCTCTTATCAAATGATGTTGTAGCTGCAACTGGTACTGGTTCTGCTATTGACCTTCAAGGTTATGAAGGCTCAGGTGCTTTCATTCTTTCTGCTGAAGCAGGTGGATCAGGTATTACATATGCTGTAAAACTTACAGAATGTGATACATCTGGCGGTTCTTACTCAGATGTTACAGATGGTGCCTTTACAACTACTTCAGCTAATACTGCTGCATTTGAAAAAATTTATCTTAATGTTTCTTCTTTGAAGCGTTTTGTTAAGGTTTCTACAACAGTTGCAGGTGGAAGCGGTGCAGGTGCGTTATGTGTCACAGCTTTAGTATCAGCTAAGTATGGTTAATGTCATTTGCAGATGATTTAACTACTATGTTTGGTTCTCCCTTTGGTGTTTCATGCACTTCTGGGGGAACTACTGCTAATGGAATATTAGATCAACCTACTGATGTCTTAGCTGGAGATCAAGTTATTTCAGTTGGTTATGTTCTACATTGTAAAAATTCAGATTTTGGTTCTTTAGTGGCAGGTGATTCTATCACTGTAGACAGTACAGCCTACACAGTAAGAACAAATGAAGCAGGTTTAGATGGTTTAACTAGACAAATTTCTCTACAAAAAAATTAATGACAACTAAACGTGAAAATATATTAGCTCGCTTGTTAACTGTTATTACTCCTACTACTGGTATATCTAGTAGAGCTTATAGAGATAGAGTTGTAGCATTAACAAGAAGTCAAACACCAAGCATTTTAATAGAAGCTGTAGATGATAACCCAGAACAAAATACAAGTCTACCAACATTAGATTGGTCGATGACTGTTAAATGCTCAATAATTGTAAGGTCTGCTACTCCTGTTATTACTGCTGATCCTGTAATAGAAAATATGCATAGTCGAATAATGGCAGATTTAACATTAAATGGTTATGCAATAGATGTACAACCAGGAGCCGTTACTATTGAAACTTTAGATTCAGATCAACCTACAGGAATTATTAATTGTAATTATATAGTTAGATATAGAACAGAAATTAATGATTTAACTCAATAATAGTTACATTATTTCTATAAAGGTTTATGATATAAACATAATGTCTAATTAGGTAAATGGCAAAGTTAACACGCAAAAAAACTATTTTAGTGAAGAATGAAACCTCTTACGGGTCGGATGCGTCCCCTACTGGAGGTGCTAATGCTATTTTAGTTAGAGATATTGAATTAACACCATTAGAATCTGACACCGTAGATAGAGAATTATTAAGGTCATATTTAGGTAATTTTGAAACTTTATTAGCCAATCAAAGGGCTATGGTTTCTTTCACTTGCGAATTAGTAGGCAGTGGAGCAGCGGGTACTTCTCCTGCCTACGGGCCAGCCCTTGAAGCCTGTGCAATGGCCGTTACAACTGCTAGTGGTACAAGTAATACTTATGCACCTATCAGTGATGCTTCTAGTATGAAGTCAGTAACTATTTATGTAAATATGGATGGTGTTAACCATGCGATAACAGGAGCTAGAGGTACATTTACAATTAATTGTGAGCTTAACGAAATTCCTACAATAACCTTTGAATTTACTGGCAAGTATAATAACCCAGCAGACGTAACCCTCCCAACTTGCACTTACGCAAACCAGGCTGATCCATTGCTTTTTAAAAATGGTAATACTTCTTCCTTTCAATTTTATGGATACGCTGGAGCGTTGCAAACATGGGAATTAGAAATGGCTAATGAGGTTATATATAGAGAACTTGTAGGTGGTACAAAAACTATTGATATTGTAGACCGTAAACCTTCAGGAACTTTAACTGTTGAAGCTGTTGCAATGGGTGGTTCTGGGCATAATTTCTTTGCAGATGCTACAGGTGGTAATACTGGGACTAATAAGTTGACACATGGCACAACAGCAGGTAATAAAATAGAAATTAGCTGTCCTACTTCTGATGTGGGCGCACCTACTTATACTGATAGTGACGGTATTCAAATGCTGGAATTACCTTTTGTAGCTGTTCCTAATAGTGGGAATGATGAAGTTTCAATCAAATTCTTTTAATAGCATAAATTAATATTTTGGGGTAGACTCTAAGTAGATATTAATTTTTCATGTTTATTTTAAAGAAAGAGGCAACTTTTACACAGCCTATTAAGTTTTATACGCCTTCAGATGGTGGCATACAAAAAGAAGCAACATTTGACGCTGTTTTTAAAATTATTCCACAATCTAGAATTAATGAAATAAGAGAGCAAGCAGATAAAAAACAAAAAGAACTAAATGAAGGCATTACAGACGGTGAAAACATAAGTGATGTTCTTATAGCAGATGAAATTCTTGTTGGATGGGATGGTGTAACAGATGGAGAGAAAGAAATACCTTATTCAAAAGCTACAAAAAAACTAATTTTAGAATTTCCTATGCTTGCGAATAGATTAGTTGAAATTTATTTTGCTGAACTTACAAAGCAGAAAACAAAAAACTAGAAGGGGCTGCATTGTTTTGGTGCAATGATATTGTTATAGATGAAACGGTATCAGATGCAGAAGCCCTTGGTATAAAAGGAATACCAGCACCTAAAGAAGAAGAAAATATATATGAAGTATTACCCTCTAACTGGTTAGCTTTGACAATATTTGTACAAGTACAGACCCAATGGAGAACAGATCAAGGTGTTTTAATTGGTCTTGATTATAAATCTTTAGAATGGATTTTTAAATTAAATAAAAAACAAATAAAAAAACCTTTAGAAATACTTGCTGACTTACAGGTATTAGAGGCTAAAATAGTAGAAACTGTAAACAAGAAAAATAAATAATGGATCTTTCAACCTCATATACCATAAAAGCACAGGTCACAGGTCAAGATCAAATAAGTGGACTTACAAAGGGTTTAGGCAAATTAAAAACAAATACTAATAATGCTGCTACTGCTATGGGTAAGTTAAAAACTATGGCCGGACAGGCATTAGGCGCATTAAGGGCTTTAGCACCTGCTATAGGTATTGCTGGTATGGGTAAATTAGTAAATGATACTTTAGTTTTAGGCGATGAACTCGGAAAATTAGAAGAACAAACTGGAATTACAGTACCTACACTTGATAAGTTAAGACAGGCAGCAGATTTAGCAGGTGTAGATTTTAAAAAAGTTGGAAAATCTTTAGGCATTATGTCTAAATCAATGGCGGATTTTAATGAAGGAAAAGGTCTAGCTGTTGATACTTTAGAAATTTTAGATGTTGATCCTTTTGATCATGTTACTCAAAGCATGAAAAGCATGGATCAGGTTTTATTTGAAGTCATGGACGCTATGTCAAATATGCCTGCTGGTTATGACAAAGTAAATATGGCAATGGATATTTTTGGAGGGCAAGGGATGAAATTAATTCCCCTACTTAATATGCAATCAGAAGGGATTAAAAAATTAGATAGTGCATTTTCAAATCAATTTGCGGACAGAATTGAAAAATTTAATGATAGTATGGCGCAACTAGGAGAAAGATTTAATTTTCTTAAATTTTCATTAACGGAATCATTATTACCTGCTTTGGAACTAGCTGTAGGAGCATTTACAAAAGTTGCTGTATTTTTAAAAAATTTACCGAAACCTATACAAAGTGCTGTTATAGCATTTGGGTTGTTAGCACCTGCAATATTAGCTCTAGCACCAATTATTGCTTCATTAATAGTTTCTTTTAAAATAATAGCTAAAATAAAATTGGGTGTTGTTATAGCAAAAATTGCAACAAGTTTTGGTTTAGTTGTTACAGCAGTTAAAGGTGCTATTGTAGCTTTTGCACCATTATTAGCAGCAGGTGCGATACCAGCAGCAATTATTGGTTTAGGTGTATTGATATTTAAATTTCGAGATCAAATAGGGGCAGCTTTTCAAGCAATAGGGCAATTTATTCATGATGCATTGTCACCTATAACAAATTTTATAGGTGGTGTTTTTAATGGTGCTATGGATATGGCACGAAACGCATTTAACAGATTGCCTAATATTGTTCAACAAGCAATAAAAGCAGCTACAGCACCTTTAAGAGGTTTCATAAAGTTTTTACAACGTATTTTAAAATTATTAGGAATAGTTAAAGGCGCACAAGCAAACCCACCAACTACAAGCTCCTCTTCTACTTCTACTTCTACTTCTACTTCATCTTCTAGCACTTCAACCTCATCATTACCTTATACATCTGGCTATCAGGAATCTGATTTAAGTGTAGGTAATGTAGGAAGTGGTTATGCAGGTACAACATATACAATTCCTAGTAGCAACCCTAGTACTATTTCAGCAACTCAATTACCTAGTGGCGGGTATTCAATTTCACAAAATTCAAGCAATTCATCGTCTTCACCTCCAAATATCAATATACAAACAGGAAATGTTACACAAATAGATGGTACAAATTATGTAACAACAAGTGATTTACAACAAGCAGTACAAAGTGCTACAACTCAAACCATGAATTACATACAAGCAGGTGGAGTTACTCATTATTTATAATTATGGCTAATTTTGATATTTTAACTTTTCTAGAATATTACCCTGATAAATCTAATGTTTTAGATAGTAATGGTAAAAGATCACCTACAATTGCACACCAAAATTTTTATCAATCTGCTCAAAACTTAACAGCAGATTCAGCTATAGATCAAAACATTAACTTTACATATCTTGCTTTTGATGCCAATGGGTTTGCTTCTACTCAGGCTAGTGATATTAATGTTTTAACTGTAAATATAGCTGCTACAGCTTCTATTGTTGATTTAACTGATACAGCAATGACAGGCGATAGATTAGTAATTGCATCTTTATATGTTCAATCTATAGGACAAGATACTTTTAGTAATTCTGCTAATTTAGTTTGTAGATATATCGGTACAATAGACAATGCAACAATTGATGATACTGCTGTTTCATGGAGTGTTACCCCTGCAATATCAAAACAAAAAGCACAAGTACCATCTAAGCGCATTAGTAGTGATTTATTAGGAAGGTTTGTTACAACATGAATACAGTTATTTTTGCTATAAATATAAATGCAATATTAGAAGATAATACAGAAGTTACAGATGTAACAGGTTATATTATTGATGACAAAAGAGTATATAAAACTGTTGATAACACTGTATTAACTGGTACAAAAAAAATTAAAACTATTAAATTTGCTACATTTACAGTACTAGCAGAAATACTACCTTATATTATGGCTAAGGAGAATATATAATGAGACAAATAGGCAAATTAGATAAAAAATCTACAGTTGATGGTAAATATTATTTAGGTGGTCATAAGCCAGTACCGATTGGAACAGTATATAAAGGTAATTCTTTTACAGGTTTAAGACAACGTAAATCAAAAGTTGGGCAAGATTCGCAAATACTAGACGATAGTTTAGAAAATTTTAAACATCCTAATGCAGATTTAGACGTATCCCAAAAAATAGCAAAAACAGGTGAAACTGTACCTATAGTTTTTGGGAAAAGAGCTAATAATATTGGTGGTGTATGGATACAGCCTAATTTAGTTAAAGCTGGTACAGACAATTTTGTACAGAAGTTATTATTTGTTATATCACAGGGCGAAATAGTTAGTACACCAACAAAATCTAAAGCATATACAGGTTTAACAAAACTAAGTTTTTTAGATGATACATCTGTTACATTAAGCCATGTTTATAGTACTGCTGCATCTTTAGCATCTTCTCCTAATTCATGCCCTATTACTGGCTCTGGTTTGTATTGTGGTAATGATATTTATACATATTTGAGTGAAACATCAAAAACCTCTGGCAGTAATTTAATAAAAATTCCTGATTTTGCAGTTGATTATTACGATATAAGATCAATTACTAGAGGAACTGGAGATACTTCTAATACTACATTTATTTCATCTTTGCAGGTTTTTGATGCTGAAACGGGTGCAAATGTTACGAGTGCTTACCAAACGTATTTAGGCACTTCAGATATGAATTTTCAATTTAATGGAAGATACAGTGGAAGTACTTTAGTTGGTGGTGAAACAGTTGGTACTATAATTAGTCTTTCTTCTGTAGTTGGACAAAGTGGGTTATTTTCACCTTTTACTGGTTCAGATTTAACTGCTATTCAAGCAGTAAGCGGTGGTAGAACTAAATTTATTTTTAAATATACACATGTTTCTACTAATACACAAACTAATACAAGCAACCCTGCAAGTACAGGAACGTTAGAAGGTGTACAACGTGAAACAATTATTGGTACAAGTACAACAATACAAAATACATCTAACAATAATAGTAGTTTTGCTGACATTACATTTTTAACTACAAGTGGTAATTTATATGAAGAACCAAATGCGGGTACTTTTCCAAGTTCAACAAAACAACTATATATTTTTTATGAACAGGGTGTGAAAGTAGATTTATTTAGTGCTGGTTTATCAGGCTCTAGTTACACGCAGGGGGCTAGTAATCAATTTATAGATTTAGCAATGCATTTGTTTAAAATTTATAAAAAAATTGATGGTAATAATACAGCGTCTATTGTTGCACCTGTTGAACTTTCTAACCTGCAAAGTCTATCTAGTTTTTGTAGTAACAACAGTATGTTTTTTAATGGCATAATTTCAAAAGCTGTAAATATTGTTGAATATATTTCTAGTATTGCGCCATATTATTTCTTATCTTTTTTATCAGTAGGCGGTAAATATCAATTTGCTCCAACATTACCTATAAATGGTAGTAATCAAATAGATACAAATGCTTTAACACCTGTTGCTACATTTACTGAAGCAAACATAATACAAGGTTCATTTAAAAAAATATATTTAAAAGTTGAAGATAGAAGAGAATTTATATCTAATGTTATTTATACAGATTGTACTCCAACTGAAGTATCTAGGAAAAAAACTGTTACTGTAAGGTTTACAAGTACTGCTTTAGATTCACCTACTGAACAATTTGACCTGTCTGAGTGTTGTACTGACGTAAACCACGCTATTTTGTACGCTAAATATGAACTAGCAAGACGTAAACATAGTACACATGATATATCTTTTAGTACTACATTAATAACAACAAGTTTAATACCAACTAATATTATAAAAATACAATTACAAAGAGAAAATAGCGTAGGTGATGATAGGACAGAAATAAATTATTATCAGGTCACTAGCATTACTTATGATAATGATGGACTTAGCAATATTCAGGCATCACATTTTCCTTTAGATTCTAATGATAAATCTGAAATATCTTTAGAAATTACTACTGGTACTTTTACTGTTTTGCAATGACTACTTTTCCAAGTTTAGAACCTTTAAAAACTACTTTAGGATATGGGGACTACCCGCAAAATATTCATGAAGGATTAAGTGGAGCAAACGTAAGATTTAAATTAGGCAATAAAAGAGTAGAACAAACTTTAGTTATTGATTATGAGTATTTAACAGAAACAGAAGCTCAAAGTTTAATTACACATTTTAATGGTCAAAATGGTTCAATAGTTCCTTTTGATTTATCTTCTATTATTTGGTCGGCATGGTCTACACCTCCTGTTAGTAGTAGTAGTTATCAATGGAGATATTCAAAAGCTTTAAATATAAGCTTATCTGCACCTAATCGTTATAGTGTATCTGTTGAACTTATAACTGTACCTTTATAATGGCTACTTTTCCTTCTATAATTCCTAGCAGCAGATTATTTATAACTGGGGATTTTCCTAGTTACATACAGTCTTCATCTAGTGGTGTTACAACAGGTTACAGAAGAGGCAATAGGCGTATTGACCAAGTATTACAATTAAGCTTTTTAAATTTAACAGAAACACAAGTTAACTTATTTAGAACTCATTTTGATACGCAAAGTGGTAGTTTTGAAATATTTTTCTTATCTGAAAGTACATGGTCAGGATATACTTCACCTCCTGTAGCTTTAGTAAGTGATTTTGCCTGGTTATATTCTAAACCTCCAAAAATTACAGATAGTCAATTAAATAGCAGATGGGATGTAGATATAGAATTAATAACAGTACCTATTGATATTGGTGATTTAATATTTGATGCTGAAGATTCTACAACAACTGCAAGGGCATATTTGATTGATGCCTTAACAAGTAGTTCTTCACCTGCTAGAACTTATATAATAGATTCAAGGAACTCTATCTAGACATGACAATTACATTAAACGCATTACAGAAACAAAGAAGGGATACGGCCAGTAATTGGACTACTAATAATACTGTATTGTTAGCGGGTGAATTGGGATATGAAACAGACACTAAGAAATTTAAAATTGGTGATGGTACAACAGCATGGCAATCATTAGACTATTTACCAATTCCAGATACTAATAGATTATTAGCAGGTAATTTAACAGTTGGCGGTAACTTTACAGTTAATGGAACTACAACAACTATCGATACAACAACACTAATTGTAGAAGATAAAAATATAGAAATCGGCAAGGTTTCTACTCCAACAGATTCAACAGCAGATGGTGGTGGTATTACATTAAAAGGTGCAACAGATAAAACTATAAATTGGGTAGATTCTACAGATTCATGGACATTATCAGAGCATTTAGATATAGCAACAGGCAAGGTATTTAAGATTAATAATGCTGAAGTACTTAGTGCAACAACATTAGGTAGTTCTGTTGTTAGTAGTTCATTAACATCTGTTGGTACTATTGCTACAGGTACTTGGAACGCAACAGCTATAAGCGGTTCTAAAGTAACTCCAGATTTTGGATCTCAAAATATTTTAACTACGGGAAGTATAGCGATCGGTACAAGTAGTATTAATGCAAAACTTACAATTGAAGGTACTAGTCAAGCAATAGGAAGTGAAGGTACTTTAAAACTACAAGCAAATGCAAATGGTGCTGATATAGGGGCTGGAATTACTTTTGGAAATAATACTGCAAGAAGGGCTGCTATTGCTGGCCGTCAATCAGGAACTGATGCTACTGCTGGATATTTACAATTTGGAACTAGAGGTAGTACAGGCGATATAACAGAAAAGATGCGTATAAATTCGTCTGGAAACGTAGGTATAGGTACAACAAGTCCAAACAATAAATTAGATGTAAATGGTGGTATTGTTTGTTCACCAAACACAGATGGAAAAGATACCTTTGAACTAAGTACACATGCTGTTGATGAAGGAAGGCTAAGTATAAAAAATGTTGATACTACAACTATTCAATTAAGAGCAGGTGGTATTTCATATTTAAATGGTGGAAATGTTGGAATCGGAACAACAAGTCCTACAGAAAAATTAGATGTAGCAGGATCTATTCGTTGTAATACTGGAACTGATATTTCTATGGATTCTAGTGCTTCTGGACAAGTAAGATTTAGAGGCAATGGTTATACTGGTGCGATTGCTTTAAACGATGATGCGATGCACATCTATAGCAACGCAAGTTCTAGAGATCTTGTTTTTGGTGTAAATGCAAGCGAGAAAATGCGTATAGATTCTACTGGAAGTGTAGTTATAGGTGCAACCTCCTCTAATAGTTCTGACATATTTACTCTTCATGATGCTGGCAATGCCTTTATGTCTATAAGATCAGATACAGAGGCAGATAATACATTTCAAATTTTAGATTTTGCTTATGGTACTAGCAATAGATCAAGTAGCAATTTAGCTGCATCTATTCAAGCTAAAACTGTAGATCAAGCAAGTGGAACTTTAAAAGCTGAATTGCAATTTTATACAAACGCAGGCGATAGTATAACTAATAGAATGATTATTAAGGATACTGGAAACGTAGGTATCGGTACATCAATTCCAGCGGCAAAATTTCATGTTAGCGATACTTATCATTTTACGGTTGCTGGTGGCAACTCCACGACAGGGATGCAAATCGGAAATTATGTTAGTTCAACTGATACTTATGGTGTTTTAACTTACAGAGCTTCTACTCATAGGTTCGACATTAGTGGAAACAACAAAATGACTATAAATTCTGCTGGAGATTTAAATGTACAAGGAGTTTATGATTCAACAACTAGCAGTGGTGCTAATGTAAATGTTCACTCTGATGGACACATGAGAAGAAGTACCTCCTCAAGACGTTACAAAAACACAATTTTAGATGCAACACATGGCTTAACTGAACTTTTAAAACTCAAGTCAGTTACTTTTAAAGGAAATGAAGATGGAGATACTATTTTTGGTGGTCTTATAGCAGAAGATGTCCACGATGCAGGGTTAACAGAATTTGTACAATATGATAAAGATAAACAACCAGATGCTTTAGCCTATGGGAATATGGTTGCATTATGTGTAAAAGCAATTCAAGAATTAACAGCTAGAGTTGCGGCATTAGAAGCTGCTTAGTAAAATAAGTAAAAATTAATTATTATGCCTACACTTGAAGAAAAACTAAATGAAGTGCAAGAACGCTTTAATATGAATGTTGCTCAAGCACAACAGATAGAACAGCAAATAGCAAAATTACAAGAAAATTTAAGAGCTTTACAACAACCCTTAGTAGAGGATCAAGGTGCAATAAAAACTCTTAAAGAAATTTTAGAACCTGTTGAGCAACCTGCTTAACTTATAAACTCTAATTAATTATTATTATGGCTGTAACTTGGAATGTTGTTTCTTTAGATGCAACAAAAACTGTAGGAAGTTTATCTGATGTTGTTACTACAGTACATTGGACTGCAAGCGATTCTGAAACTGTAGGTAGTGGCGATTCTGCTGTTGTACATAGTGGCTCTAGTTACGGTTCTGTAGGACTTGCTAAAGCTGACTCTAAATCATTTACTGCTTATAAGAATATTACAAAAGATAATGCTATTGCATGGGCTAAAGCTGCACTAGGTTCTGATGAAGTTACAAGAATAGAAACAGGTATTTCTGCACAGATAACAGAATCTAAAACACCAACAACTACTACAGGCGTTCCCTGGTCTTAATTTACCTTATCTTGCATTTGTCTTGTCATAAGGCTCATAGTTACATATAAAGGAGCAATAGCACATAAAGCTACAAAAGTTATAATAGTAACAGGTACTAATGCTTTTAAAAATGCCTCTTTTATCATGCAAAAAATAATTAATACTATTGCCTGTATTACATTTGTGTTAACACTAGGCTCTATTACTACAGTCTACTTTGGTTATAAATACATAACAAGTCCTAAAGGACAGGAAAAAATAAAAAAACAAATAATGGATGAATTAAAAGGCAATATGCCTAATTTAATAAATAAAGAGCTACCAAAATTTACACAACCTGCATTGCCTACAAAACCAAAAACAAAGCTTAGTATCTAATGCCAGAAATAGATACAATACCAAGTTCAGCAATACCACGCATACCAATAATAAATATACCTGTAGAGCAATCATTACCTAATACAAGACATATAACAAGAACACTACCACCAACACTTTCAATGCCTTGTGTAACCCTTAGAAATGATGGAACAAAAAATAATCAATTATTTGTAGATGATCCAAACGGTAACAGGTTTGTTTGTCCATTACCTTCCTATGTACCTTTGCAGTATGACAAGAAAAAAATATTACTTGTAGAAGAAGCAAAACCACCTACAAATGTAGAACCACCTGAAACTGACGTAGAAGAGCCAGAAGTACCTAAAATACCAGAAAAAGATAAAGTAGAGTGTCCTGACCCTAAAAAGAATAACCCTAGAATTGGTGATTTGAATGCAAAAGGTACAGAGAAAGTAACTGGTTTTGTATGGGTAGAAGAAACTAAAGAATGTGTAATGCAATGGGAACCTACAACAGCAGTAGAAAAGTATTTACCATCTATAAATACAGTATCAACAACTTTTGCAGTAACCATAGTAGCTACAACCGCAGCAACTTTAACACCATTAATAAATAAAATTTTAAAGCCTTTATTTAAACAAATTATTGGAAGAATAAAAAAATTATTTGGTAAAAAAGGAACTAAATTTAGAGGAAAAAAACCAATCAAGTCAAAACTTACTTAAGTTTGTGAGTATGCTCTACATTAGGTGGTGTTATTAGTTCTATATCTTCACATAATTTTGCCATAGGTGTGCCAGATTTAAATCTAATTCCAAGGTTTACAAGATTATCTCTACACGTTTTAGCTCTAGACATTTCAAAGTTAAGACGCTTTGCAGCTAGTGATGCTTCATATAATTCATTCTGTTTTTTCATGGCTTTCCTACATTCTTTTATAGCTGTTCTATCTAGTGGTATAGAAAAGGTAGCAGTTATACCGCCATTCACAGATACATTAGATTGTTTTTGTCCTGTTCTTACCTGTTCATAGTAAAGAATCTCTCCTCTATAACCAACATCTACATCACCATCACCTATAGCATTTTGTTCATCATCAAAATCACCTTCTATATCACGTCTTGAATATACTGGCCTATCAAAATGTGATTCATAAGGTGTTGCAAAGCCATATGTAGTAGAAACAAATGGAGAAATATTTAATGTTGCACCCTGACAAGTAATAGTATTCATTTGATACTGAAACTGCCTAGAAGGTACTACTTGTACAGCTTGATTTACAACGGAACCAGAACTATGACTGGTCGTATTAACAGAATTAGCAAAAACAGGGTTATTAAATAAAAGTAGTAAACATAAATATCTTTTCATTGACTAAAGGTTGATAGCGTATCTGTTACATTTTCTATTTGTGTAGTGCGTTGTATATGAGTGTAGTTTGTAATACCTGGCGTTTCTAAAGTTTCGTAATACATAAAGCTTGCCCCTTCATTTACTATAGAAAAAGTAGGTTTATTATCTAAATTTGGTGAAACATATGTAGTACCTACACCCTGTACAGTTGTATCTAGTTTTGTCCAACCAGCAGGGGCTAAATTACCTGTAGAGCTTTCTACATTCTCACCGCCGATTGTTAGTTGGTAACCATTGCGTATATCAAAGCTTTTTATGTCCTCTACTGTTGTAGATTTAGTTTCCGATCTTTGCGTAAGTACTCCTTGTTGAAAATTAGGAATTACACTTTGAGCATATACAGGTACGCTAAAAAAACTTAGCAGCAATATAAACCTATACATAGCTATAGCTAGTCAACTATTAATGTAGATGTTACCTGTCCTAATGCTTCAGTATTATGCCCACCTGCTGTTAGTGTTATTGCCCCTGCTGATGTAATAGTACCTGCTAAATTACCTGCTGTGCCACCTGCAATACTGGTAACATCTGAATAATTAGGACTTTCGCCAGTGGTAACCGCTGACCCTGCAATGGCATCCGCTTGTATGAATGATTGGCTAAAACTGAAGCTATTGGCGGGTACGTCTTGGGTTACCGTTAAATCAGGTGGACTTCCAATGCCACTAGAAATTACTAAAGATCCAACGCCATTAGCAACAGCATTACCACCTGCTGTATAGGTTGTATCAACGCCTGTACCGCTAACAGAATAGCTTGACCCAATACGATTAGCAGATGTAGAAGCACCTCCTACTGTAAGTTTTGTTGAGCTAGTAATACTGTGGCTTAAATCTGCTAAAACAGGCGTAGAGGCCGTTAAAAACAGTAAAGCAAATAAATTCTTCATAAATTACTATTTAGTAACCTTATTATCTACTATAACTTCTTTTTTATTGTTTCCCTTTTTACCAATAGCTAACCCAAGACTTGCAGTACTAGCACTAAAAATACTTGCAATAAAAGTTGGATCAAAATCTACTATTTTTTTACCGTCAGGTGGTTCATAATATGAAAGTGTTAATAAGGTCGCACTCCATAAAAGAATAGAAACTTTTACTATATTTTCAAGTTTACTAGGTTCTTGATCTTCCATCTAAGTAACATGATATATAATATAACTATAGACATAAAAGGTTAAGAATGGTAGAGGTAGCCGCAGCAGTAGGTGGAGCATTACTTACAGCTTGCTTTGTCTCAGTTGGATCTTTGAGTTATAGAGGCAGACAGTCTAGGGATGACTTAGTAAGGAATACAACAGCAATAGAATTATTAACAGATAAAATTGATAATATGCATGATGACATGAAAGAGGTTTTTTATAGGCTTAAGGAAGTAGAACTTGCCGTTGCAGAAATAAAGCCTAGAAGGTAAAAAAAAGCCACCTATGCTTTGCAATGGGGATTAGGTAGCCTAGATGACCTATTTCAATTTAACGTTTACAATATGTTTGTAAAGTAAAACAAAGTTATGTACAAAATTCTAAAGCCTATACTATTACGTTTTCTGTCTACTACAGGATGCAAAAGGTTAATTATTGACTTATTAAGAGCTATTTGTAAACAGACTACTAATACCTTAGATGATAGGGCTGTTGATCTCTTAGAGCAAAAACTATTTCCAAAATTAAATTAATTAGTCAGGAGATCGATCAAGTCCAACACTTGCCCTGTCTTTCCTATCTTGGCATAGGTTTTGTATAACTTTCAAGTTAGCAGTCTCACAAGCTAACTATCAGGCTTCCCGACTA
>Ga0209645_1000941_pt1 | contig 14785 bp, 17 predicted proteins | sample ETNvirenome_6_30_FD_184070 | JGI IMG/M metagenome (GOLD analysis project Ga0209645, IMG submission 184070) | Marine viral communities from the Pacific Ocean - ETNP_6_30 (SPAdes) (version 2) | ecosystem: Environmental > Aquatic > Marine > Oceanic | place: Pacific Ocean | collected 2013-06-19
CCGAAGACCCTGACAGGTTTCCTTGTTTAGTAGCCACTTCTTTGCGGGTCGCATCAATCAAGGGCACCGAGGAGGGCAAACAATACGAAGTCCACGCCTGCTTTGTGTACGAAGCCGACGCTGAGCTATTGCTTTCCCGTTCTGTCAAAAAGGGTGGCCCGCCAAAGTTTGAAATTGAGGAATCTGAGATTGACAAAATGATGGCAGAATCGCCGTGGCTGGCGGGTGCGGACGAAGTTCCTACGATAGAGCCAGATCTGTCTATTTTGGTGCTGGCTATGCTTAAAGAGCTTGTTGCTGTAGGTGCCATTAAGACTGACAGGTTGTTTTCTGAGTTGCAGCCCATGACGGACAAACTCAAAGCTTTCCACAAGTCAGGCGTAAACCCTGAATCCTCTGTAACAGAGTTTATTCAGGACCTTTGGGGAGCAGTAGGCGACGATGCTAACTAGGAAGAAAGTCAAATTTGATAGCAGCTGGTATTTCATGGAAGTTCCAAGGACGGGCACTTCTACTATTGAGCGTACGCTTAGGCAGCTATTTCCAGACGTAAAAGCACCATACAAAAAGCACTGGCCGGTTTTGCCTCAGGCTAAAGACGAGGTAGAAAACTCTGTCATATCTGTTCGCAATCCGTACAGCCGTGCCGTGAGTTGTTGGCAGTATTTCACCGTGCCCGATCGCTACACTTTCCAGGGTTGGCTGGAGGAAAGGCTGCGAGAAGGTTTCTGTGACGTTTTCATCGAGGCACAACCCCAGGCTCTTTGGTACAACCTGCAACCTGAGTGGGACTTTGTCATTAGACAGGAAAGGCTTGAAACAGATTTCCACAATTTCTTGCGTGCAGTTACCTTCGATCCCAATACCTCCCCGCTTCCACGTTACAACGACATTAACGGGCCTTGGGTAAACAAGGTCCAAGCACCGACGCACCGCAGCCGCCCATGGAAGGATTACTATTGCTCAAAGACCGAAACCCTAGTCCGGGAGTTGTACCAAGAAGACTTCACGGCTTTGAGCAAGTTTTACTCCCCAGCATTACAGTATGCCACGACCGCGACGTAAGCGGCCGCCTGTGAAGGTGCCCGCGATCATTCACTTCCGAAAAGCAAAGAACGAGAAAGGCAATCGCCAGTCTTGCGTGTACGCGGAATGCACTTTAAGCGGCATTGCGGTCGGGCCAATTTGGAGTCACACAGACGCTGCAATCAAAAAAGCTGTGTCTGATTTGACAAGGAAATGCGACTGTCCAGCTAGGTTCCATCAACCGCGGGAATACGTAGGTAGACGCATCGTCAAGACAACTTGATAGTTCACAGGGGGCTTGGTTAGAATTTAAAAGTGACTTTGCCGCAAACACCGGCAGGTTAGGAGTCGGATTTTCGCTAGGAGAGCGGTTGTCTGGCGGGACGGTTACTTAGTGAGAAACGCGTAATCGGAGGAGTATCGGCCGTGTTTCCTGGGCTGATATGAGATTGAACTTTAGCCGGTTTAGTCACTGGACCAAGGTGAGGGGATCCTTGGGGGTCACTTTTAAATTTTGACAAGGACGTCTACGTATGCCATCAGACAAAAGTACAGGTGCCTCGGGTATCCACAAAGTTCAAGATCGTCTTAAAGTCCTTCAAGCGACAACGCCACCTCAAGATTCGAGGGGCAACTGGTCGAGGGAAGACGAGATTATCGGGTTACTCGCATCAGTCACGGAAAGCATGGCAACAGCTTGCGATAATCGCTCACGGGAATATTCTCAGATCACCGAGCGTATCAGCACAATCGAGGCAAACGTAAAAGACATACGGCACGACATTCATAGTCTGTGCAAGATTGTCAGGGACGGAAACGGGCAGCCGTCCATGGTGCAGCGACTTGCCAACGTGGAAACTCAGCTAGAGCAACACAAGTCAGATATTGGCAAGGTAGAAAACCACGCGAATGCAATCATTGCAGCTAAGGCGTTAAGTAAGACCCAGGTAATAGCTGGGCTGTCTGGAATGATTATAACCGCGTTGCTTTCTTCTTTAGCTCTGATAGCGACGTTGATGAAATAGGACAACCATGAGCATCCTCACAAAAGATTACCGTGCTGATAATTTGGTTCTGTGGCATGAAGTACAAGATCAAGAAAAGCGAGCAGCGGTGCAGCTGTCGGGCGTGCTGCAAGCAGCTAAGTCCGGTCACTTACTGGTCGGTGTTCCTGCTGCTCTGGTTCGCGGTGTTTTTGACGCAATGGATGAACCGGGCATTTCCCTTCCCTCCGCAGTAGACGGAGAGGCTTTGCGTGCAGGCATCGTAGTGATGTCACCTGATGAGCTTGAGCAAGTCGGCGGTGCGGCAAAGGTCACAGAGCGGGGCAAGCACTTCTCTTACCGCTTGGGTAATATCGTAGAAGCTCCCGCCCGGGGCTGGGCGGGTGTGAGCAAATGCTGGCATCTCGAAATCAAGTCACCAGAGCTGAAGCAGCTTAGGAAAACCTATGGCTTACCTGCAAGCATGCCAGGCAGTTCTGGCATGAGCATTGTCGTAGCTTGCCGCAAGGCTGGAGTCATGGGCGAAAACGCCACAAGCAAGTCCACGGTAGAGCAGTCTTCGACTAAGCTCCCTGACTGGACTCGGCCGTGAGCTTTTCTTTGATAGCGTCAAAAACTTCTTGTCTGTGCACCTTTACGTCCTTTGGTGCTTCAATGCCCAAGCGAACTTTGTCGCCTCTGATTTCAACGATTGTGACTACGATGTTTTCGTTGATGGTGATGGCTTCGCCTGGCTTACGGCTAAGTACGAGCATTAGATTATCCTTCCGTGAAATGAATGCTGGACAGTAAGAAATACACTATACTCTTTTAGGGGACAAGTCAACAACGAGGCGACGTCATGGGACCATTAGATCAGTTATTGCCAGCACATCCGATTTTGAGTCAGCATATTAAGTCGGCTAGTGACGACTGGTACGTGGGGAAGTCGGAAGTAGCCGGTCAGGGGGTATTTGCTGGCAAGGACTACGAGCCTGGCGATCGTATTGGCATTGCCATGACGGACGGGGACGAAGACGAGTTCGGTGCTAAAATCTGGAATTTAACGGAGCTTGCCCGCTACTGTAATCACCAGAACAGGAACAACGTCGATATCGTGAAAGATGACGACCGCTTTCACCTTGTAGCGATCAAGCCGATTGAGCAAGACGAGGAGCTAGTTTCAAATTACTGGCAGGTTGCTAAGGCAAAAGGCCCGCACTCAGTTATGTTGTGGGAAGGCAAACCTGTGCCGACAAGTGATCTATCAGACTACGTCGAGAAAGAAGCAGCGTCCCGTGTTCGAGTAGCAATGCCTTATGGCAAAGGCTACTTGATGGAAAAGATGAACAATCCAAAGTATCCGGACAACCTTGGCAAGGTTCGCTTTCCTGGCGGCGGCATTGATGAGGGAGAAACCGCGGAGGAAGCCGCAGTACGCGAGATGCAGGAAGAGCTTGGAATTACAGTTGATCCTGCGATGTTAAAGCGACTTGGCATTTACGCTGACGGCCAGCACGGGCCTGAGCAGTATTTTAGTTACGACGACCACGGGCTGGAGCCGGGAAATTACGAGGCAACTGTCGGCGGTGACAAGTACATTGAGTTGCTTGAGTCTGGCACAGACAACCCAAACTTCTGGGGTTCAAAGCTGGACGAGTTGCAGAAAGAGGCGAAGGACAAGAAAGAGTTTGTGCATAGTTGCTGTGGTGAACCTTCGGGCAAATGTGCAGGTTGTTCGGAGGGTTCAATGTTACTGCCGAAAGACGAATATGAAAAAGCTGGAGATAGGGCCTCACGCGTCAAGGCGGACTCCTGATGGAGAGCCGACTGACACGTGGGACACTTTAGACAACACTTACCAAGCGACGCATAAGTGCCACTGGGGCAAGGACGGAATACCTGTACCCAACAACTACTACGATTGGGTGCATGCCTCCCATGTTCTTGAGCACCTGCCTTGGTGGCAAACAGTCAATGCTCTGCGAGAGGTGTACCGCATAATTGCTCCGGGCGGCAAGATTACAGTTTGGGTGCCTGATGCGATGGGCGTTATCAAAATGTTCAACGAAGACCCTGAAAGGTTTTTGGATTTGGAGAGCAGCTGGCCTTGCGGCGGGATGAATAAAGACCAAGACCCGTGGGTCTACCTCAATGCTCGGGTATTCTGGGGTGCACGCCCTGGCGAGCTTGGACAGGAGCAGCATTTCCACCGGGCTATGTTTGGCTACAAGTCGTTGTGCCACGTTTTAAGGAAGGCAGGGTTCGTAAAGCCTGTGCTGCTAGAGCGAGATTTGGAAGTAGACCCGGGACACGGTTGGATGGAAGTCGGCGTAGGAGCATTCAAAGAATGACAATAAATTTCAAAAGCTATGACGATTTCTACAAGGACATCGTAGCGTGGGAGCGTACCCTGCCTAAGTTTGATGCTGTGTGTGGGGTGCCTCGCAGTGGGTTGATACCTGCAACTTACATAGCAACTCGCCGTAACCTTCGCATGGTAGAGTTGTGCCGACTGATGGCTGATCCTGTAAATATCATTGCCCGGTCTCCTTTAAGGAGTAACAACCCGGTCATGCGAGAAACTCGGCCGTTTAAAAACAGGCTGCTAATCGTTGACGATACTACTAGCGATAAAGGCGTAACCTTTCAAAGCATTCGTGACCAGTTGGACAGCTGCGACCACGATTTAGCGGTAACTTACGCTGCGGTTTACAAGGCTGAAAATTCCAAGTTTGCTGATTTGGCTTACGAGACAATTCCGCAGCCTAGAATGTTTGGTTGGAATTGGTTTCGCCATTGGAATTTGCAGAAGTCCATGGTGGACTGTGACGGTGTTCTCTGTGAAGACTGGAAGCACCGGCCGGAACAGGCTGACGACCCTGAGTTTGAAGACCACGTCAGGAATGCACGACCTTTATACATTCCAGATAACCCGGTGCAGGCAGTCGTAACGAGTCGAATTGAAAAGTACCGGGAAGCCACTGAGGAATGGTTAAAACGGCACGGTGTCAGGTACAACGCTTTAGTCATGCACCCTGCAAAAACCCCAGAACAAAGGAGGCAGATGGGCGACCATGCGGAACGCAAAGCACGCGTTTACGCTAAAGGCTTTAAGAGTAAAGAAACAATGCTCTTTATTGAGAGCGATGAAAAGCAAGCGAAGAAAATAGCAGAGCTGACAAAAAAGCCTGTTCTTTGCACAGACCTTATGAAAATGTTTTAAGGAGTTACTTTGACTGCTGCTTTTTTGGAAGAAGATTTCCGTTTTGTAACGAAACCACAAGTTCAGTCCTACTCGTCGGAAGACCTTAAAAGATTTCCGCACATAGATGGATTTAACTTAACGCAACTGCTTGACCAGATTGATGGTCAGGTCTTATCTAGCCAAGAGGAAGGTCGGCTTTTCCAAGCTTTAATTGAGGCACCAGGAGGAACGGCACTTTGCTTGGTCAATCACTTGAAAACCTATGAAAATCTTGAAATTGAATTGTACCTGACAGATTACTACGATTCCGCACTTTTAGCTCAACTAAAAAAAGCTCCTAACGTAAAAACTGTTTCAACGTCTTATTTAGGGCAGGTACCTGATGGCCGCTATGTTATCATTGCTGACAAGGTTCCAAGGTCTTCTCCGGTAGCTTTGGATTTGGGAAATGCTAGAGGGTTTATTTGTTACGACCCTGACCGTAACTTGGTCGACCCTGTAGGCGGCAAGTACTTTATGAACTCTAACGTGTGGGTACGATGTGGGAATTAAATGCCAAGAAGAGACGCCCGAATGGCTAATAAAGCTGTTCCAGGACGTGGGCGGTTTAATCACTCCGTTAGGATTCATCGGCGAATTGGGTTTTCGTTACCTTTCCCCTGCTGATCCTGCTAACACGACTACCCGGTGGTTGCTTGCGGCTTACCTTATTCCGCACGAACTTGCGGGAGGCAAGCACGACGGATCTTCGGTTGTTGCTGGGTTTTCTTTGAGCATCACAGAACTTTCCAAGCTATTTGTGGAGGTGAGTTCTGTTACCTGGAGAGTTCCGAGGTCTTACACGGACGGGTTGTCTGGGCCAGAAGTCTGGTTAGAGGGTGCGTATGAAGGCGAGAAGGCCGACCTGATGTTTGTGCAGCTTCATATTTATTCTGACCCGCCGCACGACGAAACGCCTGCTATAGTGCTGAACACGCACACCAACACCATAACCCAAAAGTGAAATGTCCCCTTTGCCACAAGGGACAAAAGGGACAAATCGGCTTATTTGGGGAAACGCTTTCGCCAGAAGATCATGTGCTTGATGAATTGGAGCAAAGTGGCAGGCTGGAATCCCAGCTCTACGATCTTGTCACTCAGGTCAAGCAAATCTTTTGTGAATGGTCCCCGGACAAGCAAACGACTTTTTTCGCCGGGTTTGATGAATCTGCAACGCATATTGTTGCCTCCTAAAGAGTACATGCTTGTAATCCATCAATTCTATCAAATGTGCGTCGCTTTCCGTTAGTCTAGCCTGGTGCTTCGGTTTTCGGTTAAACTGGTTGTGCCCCATTATGAGGACAAGGAGCTAAAGTTGGACGACAATTTTAATCTGCTGGAGTGCATAGATGACCTCGTCGAGAAATCGGCACGAGCGGCGGTCACCCTGCGTACCGCTGTGTCGGACATCTATACCAATTCAGATATTGGCGTGTACTGGCACCCTGAGGAAAAGAAGGCCGCGGTATATGTCCGCGTCGGCAACGGCTTAGTCAACGACCTCGCTCAGGCAGGCAAAGAAGCCGAATGGTGCTTGGATGCGATATCCGAGAAAGTTGGAGAGGATCACGTAGTTCGGGATCTGCTTGAAGAAAGTCAACTGCATGACCCTTGGGTCAAAGTGGCTTACTCTCCCACGGTACGTAAAGCTCTGAACACATTACAATTCCTGCCGTCTGAGCAAGGCGACCCGGTAGGTGGCCGTCCGTTGGCATCTACCTTGGCGACAGGCTTGCTCGGTGCGGGGCTTGGTTACGGCGGAGGTTGGCTGTACGACAAGCTAGTACCTGACAAGTACAGGGAAAAAGGTAGAGCTCCGCTGACTGGAGCTATTATCGGCGGCCTTGGCGGTGCAGGCCTTGGAGCTATCCCTGGCTTAATCAATTTGCACGAGGGCAGGGGCTTCAACGACAATAAACTTTGGCAAGGGCAGCCCGGCGACGGTTGGGAAGGCTCTTTGGCCAAGGAAGGGGAAGCCATTGCGGGTTTGTTGCAAAAGGAGGCATATTCTACAATGGGAGGACCGTCTCTTGAGCAAATGCCTCTGATTAACACGGACAAGCTTGGGCGAGTAATTTACGATTCTGGAGTAGGGCCGCAGACTGCTGCTCAGACAATGGGTGCTGTTTACGGAGCTTCCAGAATGCCTGACCCTAATGCTCGTCCCGGGTTTGTTACGCCAAACCAGACAGGTTTGTTAGGAATGGCAATGGGAGCAGCCGGAGGTGGTATAAAGGGGTACGCAACTGGTTGGGCTGTCGGCAAAGGTTTGGGACTGCTGACTGGCTTGCCAGCGGGCACCCAAAAAACGTTTTCAAGAACTGGGGCAGCCATCGGTGTTATGAACACTTTGGTACCTCGTTTGTTTCAATAACTCATTTTGAGGAAAGTAAGGCAATGGGTATTTACGACGATTTAAAAAGTGCAGTTGAAGAGATCACCGCACACTACAAAGACGTTGCATCAGACGGGAAACTCACGTTTTCCGAGATTTTCTCTTTGGCAGGCAAAGCCACAGCTTCGTTTATTCAGCTGTTTGAGAAATTCACCGACGGAGCGTCGGGTGCAGACAAGAAAGCTGCTGTGCTTGCAGCCCTGGACGCTTTCTTTGACGAAGTCATCTCGCCGCTCGACATCAAAGGCATTCCAAACTTTATTGAGCCAGTTGTTGATTCTTCCCTCAAAAAGCTGGCTTTGACTCTGGCTGACGCAGGAATTGACGCTCTCGTAGCTATCTTCAACAAGTCCGGTTGGGGTCCAGAACCTGCCGCAGAAGACCCGCAGGCAATGACCGCTGCACCTTCTTACGTCCTTTACTAATTCCGGAATTAAAGGAAGACCATGGTTCATCTACTAGGCCAAGATCACAACGTCGTCTATTTCGGACCACGATCGAACCCTAAAGCGGTTCGGTGGTGGGCTGAAAGAGGCCAGTTGCATTGGGAAGACGAGCGAGACAATAGTTACGCTGCTGTAGGCATCAAAGAATTTCTTGAGCGGTTAAAGGGCATCAATGACATGCTCAGCAACGGCAAGAAGAAAGAAAATGAAGGCTTCATGCACGGTGACGAGATTGAGCGGCACCAGCGGTTCATTGAAGAAGCGTTGGAGCTCGTTCGGATTGCTAAGGAGCAAGGCGACCCTGACGACATTCGTGTTCGCAAGGTCAAGGCTCAAGAGCTGAAGAAGATTTCTATGGTCGTACCGTCCAACTTGAACATCAATTTTTAGGAGTAATTGGGATGGATCCCCGCGAAGCGTTTAAAATTGGGTTCATGGCCCGGTGCATTGAAGAAGGCCTTTCGCAGGAAAAAACTGCGGAGCTGATTGAAAAGGCTGCTGACGGCGGGACTATCAGCGGCCTTGTCGACGCAGGCAAGGCTGTGTTGTACCCTGCGGCGGCACTGGCATTGGCAGCTCCTCCCACAATTGGCGGGTTAGCTGCGTACTTTAACAATCGAGCACTCGACACCTCTGACGAGGGCGATGTCGAAGAAATCAAACAGAGGGAATTGACAGAATCTTACCGGCGAATGGCTGAGCAAATGCGTCAGACGAAGGCGTTACGAGATCGCAAAGCTAAACGCAAACGGTCAGGTCAAGTATTCCTGTAAGGGAAAAATATGACAAACAGTTTAGTAAAGTTCACCAGCCGCAAGGATGGAAACGGTCGGGGTGAACTTTTCTGGGGAAGAGCAGGAAGTGACGGCCTGCCTTTCCGAGGACAAGTAGCTCCTTCATACAGGGAAGAGGAATTCGAGGAGAGAGTTGTCCGTGTAGCAGACCCCAAGAATGGGACTTTCTACACTGGCGACGAGGCAGAAAATAAACGATACCTGGAGATAATGGACGGAATCACAAACGGCTGGTTCCAGATGATATTTATCGACAGGTGGCGTGACGAAGGCGACAAAAATCACCGGATATACATGGAGTGGGTCGAGTACTTCCTTGAGGACGGCACTGGTACCCCGTATCAACAACCGACAGGTTAATGGAATCTAATCATGGATGAACAATCTGCAACAAAGCTACTGGCTGAGGTAAGGTCCTGCGAAAAGCAGGCTTTGTTTGGTTCTAATCGGCCAAACATTGATTACGACGCAATAAGAAAGCGGAGAGCTGGTGACCGTGCCCATAATCGCACCAGCACCATACTTCAAGGGCTTTTATTGGCAGGTGCAGGCGGGGCTGCTCTTCGTGGTGCTTTAGGCCTTAATCGTTTGACCGATGAAGTGAAATCTCAGCCACGCCAAACGGTAGACATGCCTGTTCCTTTTCCAGTGGTTAAGGAGGAGGAAGAAGAGAAAACCGCAAATGCAGAGATGTCTTTCCTTGACCGCCTTGGAGATACCGTTGGGCTATACGACCCTGACGCTACTTCTGACGCCGGACAGGGCTGGATGTATCCAGCTGCGTTACTTGGCATCCCCGCAGCGGGTTACTTTGGCTGGAAAGGCATGGATGCCATCATGGATAAGCAACGTAGAAGGCGTTCCGAGCGAAAGCTGGACAAGGCTAAGGAAGAATACGAAGAGGCGTTGCTAGGTTCATACAAGCAGTCGTCGGATGCGGGTGACAAGGTAAGTTGTTCTGCTCAGCTTGACAAAGTTTTTGATAACTTTGAAAAGGCTGCTGCGGAAGCGGAAAAAACTGCTTTGCTTGAGAACGTGCCGGGTGCGGCTAAAGGCTTGCTAACTACTTACGCTTTGCTGTCAGGTCCTGCTGCTTACATGTTCGTTAACGACCGGATGAAGAAGAACTCTCGTCGGGCGATTTTAGAAAAGGCAGTTAAAGAGCGAGCTCGTCGTGCGTCCAAGCAGCAGCCATTTGAGCTTTATGCTTCTCCAAAGCCAGTAGAGATTGATCCTGAAGAGGAAGATAACTGATGGACCAACCGCTCACGCCTAATTTGCTTGAGCCGACTCCGTCGTTATTAACTCCAGGGCCGACTCCGCAATTGCCTGTTGCACCTGTAAACCCTGAAGAAGACTTCAGGGAGTTTGGCGACACGCAGAAGACTCGGCAAAATATTTACGACAGCGTTTTGCGTGCCGCTCAAGAGTTGGAGCCTGTATCCAATGAACGGCACACGCTGCGTTTAACTGGTGTTGATTACCAAGACCCTGACCGCGTCAGCAAGCGAGACCAGAAGGCTGCGATCCTCAATGGTCTCTCTCGCGGTCGGCGTATTCGCGGAACTTGGGAGCTCGTAGATAACGCTACCGGCAACGTGCTGGACAGTAAAAAATCTGTGCTGATGACGGTGCCTCACATGACAGAGCGTGGCACCTTTATCAACAAAGGCACGGAATACACTCTCAAAAACCAGCAGCGGTTGTTGCCGGGCGTCTACACCCGCATCAAAGACAACGGCGAGATTGAGTCGCATGCTAACGTGCTGCCCGGCAAGGGCGTATCTCACCGCTATTTCTTAGACCCTGAAAAAGGGCAGTTCAAGATTCGCCTTGGGCAGGGGACTGTAGGCTTGATGCCGTTGCTTAAGGCCATGGGTGCCGACTCCAAGATGATTAAGGACGCTTGGGGTCCAGATCTGTACCAGACAAACTACAACTCCGACGACGGTGCGGAGTACCAGAAACTCAAGCAAAAGTTTCTGTCTACAAAAGAGCTGCAAATGGAAGAGCCGGAGCAACGCAAAGCTCTGGTGGACAAGTTTGCAAACATGGAGATGGACCCTGAGGTAACACGCAGAACTCTTGGCAAGCCGTACACAGGCTTGACCCTTGATGCCGTCATGGACATCACCAAGAAGCTTGTTCGCGTTTCCAAGAACGAAGATGGTCCTGACGACCGTGACGCTCTGGCTTTCCAGCGGTTTGTTGGCCCAGAAGACTTGTTTGCTGAACGTATCCGTAGAGACAAAGGCGGCCTTCGTCGTCAATTGCTGTGGAAGATGTCAGGCAAGGGCGACCTTTCCCGGATGCCCTCTTCGGCGATGAATAAGCAATTGCAGGCAGCTTTGATGAGCTCTGGGCTGGGTCAGGCGATTGAAGAAATCAACCCTGCTGAGTTGTACGACAAGACTACGGCTGTAAGTCGAATGGGCGAAGGCGGTATTCCAACTGCTGATGCTATTCCTAAGGAAGCTCGAAGCGTGCAGCCTTCAATGCTGGGGTACATCGACCCTATTCGTACTCCTGAGTCTGGCAAAGTGGGCGTGGATGCTTACATGGCTCGAGGTGCCCGTAAAGGCAAAGACGGCAAGCTGTATTCGCAGTTTCGTGATGTGAAGACGGGCGAGCTGGTTTACAGAACGCCGCAAGACGTGTCAGACATGGTCGTGGCTTTCCCGGGTGCGATGGACAAGCCAGGTAAAAGAGTTGCCGCTATGCGTCAGGGCAAAATGCGGTACGTTCCAAAGTCAGAGGTAGATTTGGTTCTTCCTGCAATGGAGGAAGCTTTCAACCCGCTGTCCAATATCATCCCTATGAAAAGCCAGGTGAAAGGCCAGCGGCTGGTCATGGCTTCACGGATGACAACTCAGGCTTTGCCGATTGTTGACGCAGAGGCACCGCTGGTACAGTCGGCTATTCCCGGAACGGAAGGTCGGCAGAGCTACGAAGAACTGTATTCCAAAGGCATGGGTTCTTTGCGAGCATCACAGGGCGGCGTGGTTGAAAAGGTAGACGACGACGGTATTCACGTTCGCTACCAGGACGGGTCCAAGGAAACGCACGAGCTCTACCAGAACTTTCCATTCAACCGAAAAACGTTTATCCACCAGACGGCAAACGTAAAGCCCGGCGACCGGTTTAAGCCAGATGACCTTTTGGCTTACTCCAACTTTACAGACAAAGGCGGAGCTGCTGCTTTAGGTCGTAACGCCAGGACAGCTTACGTTGCTTGGCAGGGTAAGAACTTTGAAGACGCTAACGTAATTTCCGAGAGCTTCGCAAAGAAGATGAGCTCGGAGCACATGTATCAACATGATTTGGAGGTCGACGACAAGACAAAGGTAGGGAAAAAGAGTTTTGTGCAGTTGTTCCCTGGCAAGTTTGATAAGGCCATGCTTGCTAAGATGGATAACAACGGGGTCATCAAACCTGGCACCGAAGTGAAGTACGGTGACCCGCTGATTCTGGGTGCAACCCAGAAGCAGTCTTCGCATAACAAAGTACATAAAAAAGGCCAAGCGGGGTACAGCGATGCGACAGTCTTATGGAATCATCACGACAGTGGGGTCGTCACAGACGTGGTCATGGGGAAGAAAGGGCCGACTGTCGTTGTTAAAGCATCCAGCCCGATGCAAGTCGGAGACAAACTATCAGGCCGTTACGGAGATAAAGGAGTCATTGCTGACATCATCCCCGATGCCGAGATGCCGCATGACAGTGATGGCCGACCCTACGAGGTCTTACTCAATCCACTCGGAGTAATCACCCGAACCAATCCTGCACAGATGGCCGAGCTATTGTTGGGCAAGATTGCAGAAAAGACAGGGCAGCCGGTAAAGATTCAAGATTTCGATTCCAGCAAGGACATGGCTGAATGGGTTTTAGAGCAGCTTGGAAAGGAAGGCCTCAAGGATTTGGAAGACATTGTCGACCCTTCCAAAGACAAAAAGATAAAAGGCATCGCTACCGGAAATCGTTTTTTCATGAAGCTGCATCACACCGCAGAGTCAAAAGGGCAAGGCCGCGGCGGTGGTTCGTACACAATGGACGATACACCCGCAAAGGGCGGTAAAGACGGTTCCAAGCGTGTCGGTATGCTTGATACGAACGCTTTGTTGTCTCATGGGGCAACGGAAACGCTTCGTGACGTCAGCTCTGTCCGCGGGCAGAAGAATGATGACTATTGGATGCAGTTCATGTCGGGTTACAACCCTACAGCTGCTAAGGTGCCAATGGTTTACCGCAAGTTTGTCAACCAGCTGCGTGCGGCAGGGGTAAACGTCGTCAAAGACGGCACTCAAACCAACATCATGGCCCTTACGGACAAAGATGTAGACGAATTGGCCGGAAATCGTGAGCTTACGTCTGCCGATGGCGTAGATTGGGGCTCTGACATGAAGGAAATACCCGGCGGCTTGTTTGATAAGGCCAAAACAGGCGGTCACGGCGGAAACAAGTGGAGCTATATGAAGCTGCATGAGCCGCTGCCTAATCCTGTAATGGAAGAACCCATCCGAAAGATCCTGGGTTTGACGCAAAAGCAGTTCAACGGCGTTATGACTGGCGACCACCAGCTCGGCAAGCACGGTACGGGTCCAAAAGCCCTCCAGAAAGCATTATCTGGTATGAATTTGGACGCTGAGCTGAAGAAGACGCGGGATATTATCGCTTCTGGGCGTAAATCTGACCGAGATGCAGCTGTGAAGAAGCTGGGCTACCTAAAATCAGCTAAAAAGCTGGGTTTGAAGCCGGAAGACTACATTTTGAGCAAAGTTCCAGTGCTTCCGCCTATGTTCAGGCCGGTCAGCATGATGAGTAACGACATGCCACTCATCAACGACGCAAACTACCTATACAAAGAACTGTTTGAGTCGAACAAGAACCTGTCTGCAATCCAGAAGGAGCTTGGCGAGGAAGCATCAGGGGCGGAGCGGCTTGCGACATACAATGCGTTCAAGGCTGTGACGGGTTTGGGTGACCCGATCAACAAAAAGACAAAAGAAAAGAACGTCAAAGGTTTGCTTAAGACGGTTTTCGGTTCTAGCCCCAAGTTTGGTACACTCCAGCGTCAGCTGATCTCCACCACGGTGGACAATGTTGGCCGAGCTGTGATTACGCCGAACCCTGACTTGGACATGGACTCTGTTGGGTTGCCAGAAGAGCAGGCGTTTGACGCCTACGACAAGTTCATTACCCGTCGGCTTGTTCGGCAGGGCATGAGTTTACGAGCTGCCCGGCAGGAAGTTAAGAACAAGACAAAGCTTGCCCGTAAGATTCTTGTCGAAGAGATGGACCACCGGCCTGTGTATATCAGCCGTGCTCCTGTCCTCCACAAGTTCGGGATTATGGCTATGCGGCCGCGTCTGACCAAAGACAAGACGCTGCAAGTTAGCCCGCTAATCGTAAAAGGTTTCGGTGCTGACTTTGACGGGGACGCCATGAATTACCATGTCCCAAGCACCGAGGGTGCTCGCAAAGAGGCCATTGAGCGACTTTTGCCTAGCCGTAATTTGTTTAGTGTGTCAGACTTTAAGTCTGTGATGCATGCTCCTGCTAATGAATATGTCGGCGGTTTGTATCATGCAACCAAAGGCAAAAGCGAAAGAAAAAAGAAAATCTTCCGCACGCTCGCAGATGCTAAGAAAGCATACGAGCGTAACGAAATCAACATCAACGACCCGGTCGAAATACTCGAGTCATAACTGCAAACGCAGATAAGGAGATCTCAATGTCTATCAACCCTCACCTTTTGAGCCAGGCTCGTGGCCAGGTCAAGCAAGCATTTGTAGCGGCAGGTGATCCTGCCATGGGTGGCGACCCTGCGGCAGCAGGCGGTGCACCTCCCATGGACCCCGCGATGGCAGGTGGCGACCCTGCAATGGCAGGCGGTG
>Ga0209645_1000942_pt1 | contig 14781 bp, 15 predicted proteins | sample ETNvirenome_6_30_FD_184070 | JGI IMG/M metagenome (GOLD analysis project Ga0209645, IMG submission 184070) | Marine viral communities from the Pacific Ocean - ETNP_6_30 (SPAdes) (version 2) | ecosystem: Environmental > Aquatic > Marine > Oceanic | place: Pacific Ocean | collected 2013-06-19
GGTAGTCGCGCGCGGCGGAGTTTCGCTAGCGACAGAATAACATGAATGTAATTCATCTTGATGACAGTTCAATTTGCCGTATAATCAAAATCGTTGACAAGGAGCAAGTATGCCAAGTACAGGTGGTGTCAAGATCGGATCGTCCTATGACGAGGCCAGAACGCGCAAAGTAAACGCAGAAGCCGAGATCGCTGAACTGGAACTAGCGAAGGTAAGAGGCCAGTTAGTAGTAGCCGATGATGTAGTCAAAGCATGGATGGATGTTCTCGGGAATCTTAAGTCTAAGCTAACTAACATCCCGTCTAAGGCTGCTCCCATAGTAGCGTCTGAATCGGAAGCGGGTATGATTCAGGCCGTTCTGCAAGATCTCATTAACGAATCACTAGAAGAGTTATCAGCCTATGACCCAAAAGTTTCAGCGTCGAGGATTAGCAAATCTGAAGAGTCGCCTGAAGGAAGCGATGACGGTTCTACAGCCGCCGCCAAACCTAAGCGTAAGTCAGTGGGCAGACCAAAAAAGACGACTAGACTCGCAGACTAGTTCAGAGGCTGGTGTCTGGCGTACATCCCGTGCGGAGTACCAGCGCGGGATTATGGACGCATGTTCTGATCCCAAAGTGAAAGAAGTCGTTGTAATGGCTGGCGCTCAGTTGGGTAAGTCTGAGGCGTTGCTTAACATCATTGGGTATCACATCGATCACGATTCTTGTCCCATACTTATGCTTCAGCCTACAGAGTCTATGGCTCAAGCATTTAGTAAAGACAGAATCGCTAATGGCCTCTTACGTGCTACGCCTTGTCTTCAGGGGAAGGTCAAAGATCCACGAGCTAGAGACTCAAATAATACGACTCTTCACAAGGTATTTCCTGGCGGCAGTCTGAGTCTGGTCGGGGCCAATAGTCCAGCAGGTCTTGCGTCCCGTCCGATAAGAATTGTCTTGGCTGATGAGGTTGATCGATTCCCTGCGTCCGCTGGTTCTGAAGGTGATCCTTTAGGTCTAGCTAGGAAGCGTACTTCTACATTCTGGAACCGTAAGATTATTGCGGTATCGACTCCTACGATTAAGGGAGTCTCAAGGATAGAAGACGCCTACCAGAAGTCAGACATGCGGGAATACTACGTCCCGTGTAAGCATTGTGATTCCATGCAGGTTTTACGCTGGTCTAACGTCCGTTGGCAAGATGACGATCCAGACACGGCTGGATACTTATGTGAAGAATGCGGATGTGTCTGGACGGATGCCGATAGAAGATGGTCAGTCCGTAACGGAGAATGGGTAGCAGGCGAAGACTTCAAGGGAGTAGCAGGATTCAAGATCTCTGGCCTTTATTCCCCATGGACTCCTTTAAGTGATGGTGTTCGAGAGTTCCTGTCCGTCAAGAAGAATCCTGAACAGCTCAAGGTGTTCTGTAACACGTATTGGGGAGAATCGTGGGAGGACGAAGGTGAGTCCATCGATGAGCTAAACCTTATCGAACGTCGAGAGCATTACAACCAAGTCCCTGAAGGGGTTGTGATGATCGTCGTTGGTGCAGACGTTCAGGATGATCGTCTTGAATTGAGTTTTATTGGGATTGGTCGAGATGAAGAATCTTGGGTCTTAGAACATGAAATCCTTTACGGCGATCCTTCTACGCCACAGTTGTGGACGGCGTTAGATTCACAGATTGCTAGAACGTTCGAGACAGAAGACGGACGGACATTAGGGGTAAGAGCTACTGCGATAGACTCAGGTGGTCACTTCACTAACACGGTTTATCAATACTGTCATCGTAACTTCTCTAAGAGAGTCTTCGCTATTAAGGGTGTCTCTGGCGAAGGTAAGGCAATCGCTGGGAAACCTAGCAGGAATAACGTGGTCAAATGCAGGCTATTTCCTGTTGGCGTTGATACCGCAAAAGACTTATTATTTGCACGTTTACGCATTCAGGAAGAAGGCCCAGGATATATTCATTTCTCCGATACGTTGAATGAAGAATACTTCCGACAGTTAACCGCAGAAAAGATCATCACTAAGTTCGTTAGAGGCTATAAAAAACGAATCTTTCAGAAGATACGAACTAGAAATGAGGCACTAGATTGCTATGTATATGGGCTAGCGGCCTATGCTATAATCAATACGAATGTCAATACGATTGCGGATAAAATTGACATTAGGGCCAAACCTGAAAAAATAGAAGAAGTCGAGCCAGAAAAGCCTGTTGTCAGAAGACAGGTAATGAGAAGGCCCAGAACCAGTTACGTTAACTCATGGCGGTAGCATGGCAAATCTTTTCGATAGAGATAATTATCCGCTTCAAGAGCCAGAAATATTAGTATTAGGTGATCGTTGGGTTTGGAAGCGCACTGATCTCGTTTCCGACTATCCTACTGATACTTACGCACTTACTTACGAATTTCACGAAGACTCTGGCGGTGGCGGAAGTCACAAGTTCACAATCACTGCTACTGAAACTACTGATGCTTATATCGTAGAGGTTGCATCTGCAACAACTGATGGATATAGCGCAGGCGAGTATCAGTGGTATTCATTTATAACCCGATCATCTGATTCCGAGCGTGTAGCCGTTGATAGCGGCTTTAGCACACTGAAGGTTAACTTCGCAGACACTAACGCAGATCTGCGTAGTCACGCAAAGAAAGTCTTGGATGCAATCGAAGCGGTTATAGAGAATCGTGCAACGATAGATCAAAGCTCATTCAGCATCGGCGGAAGAAGCCTTTCGAGGATGTCTCCAGACGAGTTGATGGAGTTTAGGAATCGCTATCGTGCGGAGTACAACGAAGAGTTAAAGAAGGCTAAGATCAGAAACCATAAACCAACTGGCAATATGATTGGAGTCAAATTCTGATGGCTTGGAATCCGTTTAGAAAGAAGGATGCAAAGAAAGCTATCAAACTTTCTCAGCGTTCGTTCAAGGGCGCGTCTACAGGAAGATTATTCTCTGACTTCTTTGGGCCTGCGACTAGCGCCGATCAAGAATTAAGACACGCCTTAGTAACTCTTAGAAATCGTTCCCGTGAATTAGCTAGGAACGATGCTTACGTTGCGCGTTATCTTAATCTTCTGAGCGCCAATGTTGTAGGACATAACGGCGTTCGCGTCAATATGAAATCGAGAAACGAAGATCAATCTCTTGACGTTGTTGCAAACAACATCATTGAACGATCTTGGGCTAGGTGGTCAAAGAAAGGGAATTGCACAGTTGATCGACAGTCTAGCTTTCTGGATTGCCAGAAGATGTTTATTGAAGCACTTGCTAGGGATGGCGAAGTTTTAATCAGACATCAGCGAGATCCTAGTTCCGAATTCGGTTTTCGGATTCAGTTTCTCGAAGCCGATCATTTAGTAGATACGAAGAACGAGGTCTATACGAACGGTAATCGTATCGTGATGGGTGTCGAACTGGACGAGAAAAGAGTTCCAGTCGCTTATCATATGTACAAAGATCATCCGAATGATTACGGGTATTCCCAGAAAGCAGAGACGATCCGAGTCCCTGCTGATGAAATCATTCATGCATTTATGAGGCAGCGACCAGAGCAGACTAGAGGTTATCCGTTTGCAGCTTCTGTTATGTCATCCATCAAGATGCTTAACGGGTACTACGAAAGTGAACTGGTAGCATCAAGGGTTAGTTCCGCCAAGATGGGATTCTTCACGAGTCCTGCTGGTGATGGCTATGTTGGTGATGACGTTCAAGATGAATACACACCTATCATGGACGCCCAGCCAGGAACCTTCGAGCAACTGCCTGCGGGAATGCAGTTCCAAGCCTTCGATCCTGCACATCCTACGACTGCGTTTGAGTCATTCTCTACAGCCATGCTAAGAAGTATAGCTTCAGGATTGAATATCTCGTATCACAGTCTGTCGAACGATCTATCGTCGGTTAACTACTCATCCTTACGTGCCGGAAGCCTTGAGGATAGAGATCAGTACCGAATGCTACAGAAGTTCATGATCGAGCATTTCGTTGAGCCAGTATTTAGAGCTTGGTTAACTCAAGCAATGACCACTGGTATTAACTTGCCCATCCAAAAGTATGACAAGTTCGCTGATAACGTATCTTTCATACCGCGGTCTTGGGGATGGGTTGATCCTCAGAAAGAGATGATGGCGAACATCCAAGGTCTACAGAACGGCATCGTTACGTATCAAGACATTGAGTCTAATTACGGAAGAGACGTAGAAGAGCTTTTCGAGCAGCATGAACGTGAAGAACGACTTGCACAGCAGTATGGTGTGAAGACTGCATTCCAGCCATTCGGTGTGAAGATGCCAGTTGAGCCAGAAGTTCAAGGTGATGAAGATGGCGAGTTATAAGCCAACAGAAGGGATGGTAGAAGAGGCTCGTAAGGGTCTTGATTGGCGTTCTGAGTTTGGTCGAGGCGGAACCGAAGTAGGTATCGCTAGAGCCAGAGATATCGTTAACGGTAAGAACCTTTCGGAAGATACTGTTAAGCGGATGTTCTCGTTCTTCTCGCGTCATGAAGTTGACAAGAAGGCGCAAGGCTTCCGTCCTGGCGAAGAAGGCTATCCATCTAACGGCAGGATTGCTTGGGCTTTGTGGGGAGGAGACGCAGGTTTTAGTTGGTCAAGAAAGATAGCAGGCCAGCTAGATAATAATCGTGCGTTGACAGGCCCAATGAAGAAAGCCCTAGAAAAGAAAGTAGAAGATCATAACGATTCTGTTAGGGCTGCGAATAAGAAAGTAAACATGAGAATGTTGACTGCGGTATTCAATCGCGGTGTCGGCGCTTATAAGACAAATCCGGGGTCTGTAAGGCCGAATGTAAGCAGTCCTGAACAGTGGGCGCTATCCAGAGTAAATAGTTTCTTGTATGCAGTGAAGAACGAAAAGTTCCGCAGCGGAAAGCATGATACTGATTTATTTCCTGATGGGCATCCATTAAAATCGAAAGGTGAAAAACAAGAGATCGTAGATATGGAAAGACATATCATCAACGTCGAAGAGACGGAAGACTCGTTCATCATTGAGTTTGGCAAAGGTGAGATGGAAGTCTCAGAGCCAGAAGAAATGGAAGAGTCTGAAGAACGCGATGAAGAATATGAGGCTATGGCTGAGGCTGTAGCTGAAAGATTCAACGCAGATGAAATTGTATATCGTTCGGTAGAGCTTGATCGAGGTTATATCGATGAAGAAAAGCGAACGGTACGAATTGGTGTATCTAGTGAAACACCAGTCGAAAGAGAATTTGGCTTAGAGGTCTTAAGCCATAAGAAAGAAGACATCGATATGGAATTTATGTCTTCAGGACGAGCACCCCTTCTTAACAACCATAAGATGGATGAGCAGATCGGTGTGATTCGTTCCTATTACCTTGACGAGTCGCAGCGGCGTACCGTTGCGATGGTGGAGTTTGGAAAATCCGCCTTGGCTCAAGAGGTTTTTGAAGATGTGAAAGCTGGCATCAAACAAAACGTTTCTGTCGGTTATAGCATCAATCGAATGGTTCGGACGAAAGGCGAAGACGGCAAAGAATACTACAGGGCAAGCTGGACACCGATGGAAGCATCGATTGTTTCAGTTCCTGCGGATTCTTCACGTTTAGTCGGAGTAGGCCGATCAAAAACTCAACCCACTAATGAGGTGAAAACAATGACTGTTGAAGAAAACTCAGTCGATGCTCGTCAAGTAGGTGAAGAAGCCAAGGCAGACGCATTCCGTTCTGCTGCTGAAATCATTGCACTTGGAAAGCATCACAATCAACGCGATCTGGCTGACAAAGCAGTAGAGCGTGGTGTAAGCGTAGAGCAGTTCCGAGGCGAACTTCTTGAAGCTATCCGTAACGACAAGCCGCTTGAAACTCCTGCTGTAGTTGACGTTGCTCCTTCAGAGCAAAAAGAATACAGCTTGCTTCGAGCAATCAAGGCTGCTTCATCTGGTGACTGGCGTGATGCTGGCTATGAGCGTGAAATCTCTGACGAGATTGCCAAGCGTTCTGGCAAGGAAGCTCGTGGCTTCTACATCCCTGCCAACATCAACTGGGGCCAGCGTGATCAAACTGCTGGAACGAATTCACAAGGTGGATTCCTCGTATCAACCGATCACTTAGCTGATCAGTTCATCGAAGCTCTCTATGCACGTTTGACCATTACTCAATTGGGCGCTCGCGTAATGCAGGGTCTGAAAGGTGATGTGAGCATTCCTAAGCTGTCTGCTAGCGTAACTAACTCAGCATTCGTTGCTGAAGGTTCTGCTCCCAGCGAAGGCGCTGCTACGTTCGCACAGGTCACAATGTCTCCTAAGACACTTGCGGCTTATGTTGACGTAACTCGTAAGCTCATGATGCAAAGCGATCCTTCAGTTGAGCAGTTGCTCCGTAACGACATCGTTAACACTTTCGCACGAAAGATTGACGAAGTTGCTATCGAAGGCGGCGGTTCAAACGAGCCTACTGGGATTATCGGAAACGGCAGCACTAACGTAGTTGCAATGGGCACTAACGGTGCAGCAGTAACTTACGCTAAAGTTGTTGATCTGATCAAAGAAGTAGAAGTTGATAACGCAATCATCAACGACACTGCTTTCTTGACCAACCCCAAGGTCATCGCTGCACTGCGAACTGTAAGCAAGCAGTCATCTGGTGTTGAAGGTAACTTCATCATGGATCCTGATGGCACGGTTCTCGGTCATCAAGTAGCTTCTTCAACGCTCGTTCCTTCTGACTTGTCAAAGGGAACTGGTAGCAACCTTTCAGCATTGATCTATGGCGACTTCAGCCAAGTAATGCTTGGGTTCTACTCAGGTGTTGATGTAGTAGTTGATCAGGCTAGCCTGTCTACTTCTGGCGGAACCCGTTTGGCGTTCTTCCAAGACATGGACATTGCCCTCCGTTACCCCGAATCTTTCGCGGTAATCAAGGACATCGTAGCCAGCTAATAAGGACGGGGAGCTTCGGCTCCCCTAACTTATGAGGTTTATTATGGAAATCGTTATCAAATTACCTTGCCATGTCCACGGCGTTCCTAGAGCAGTCGGTGACGTGGTATTAGTTTCAACCGCAGAAGCTAGGCAGTTCATCAGCTCTGGTCATGCCGCGGAAATGAAAGCAGAGAAGAAAGAAAAGAAGACTAAGAAAGTCGAGAAGTTAGCTGAACGATAATGGCGCTAGAATTCGATGCAGATTTCGACGGATACTTTGATGCTGATTACGGGCATGGTATCTCGTGTACATACACCCCAGACGGTGGGTCTGCAACGACGATTAAAGTTATCTTAGATCAAGAATACTTAGAGGTTGATGGAGCAACGGTAGGTGTTAATAGTTCAAACCCTATCGTATACGGTAAAGCTAAAGATCTGCGAAACGCAGCCTATGGCGATCAATTAGATTTCGCAGCAATCACAGATCTCGATGGGAATACAATCAAAGCGGCTGCAAGTTACAAGATCACATCAGTTCAGCCAGATAATTATGGAATGGTTGTTCTTGCCCTTACGGAAATGACAACTGTTGTTACATTGAATGGAGAAGATATCAACGTAACGGATCTATCAGAGCAGTTTGTTGAGGTTGAATAATGACTGATCATGTTCGACAGCAAATCAGAGATAGGATCGTTACTAATGTCACTGGGTTGACTACAACTGGAACTAGAGTATTTCGTTCTCGCGTTTATCCTTTGAATGCTGATACGATGCCAGCGTTGCTAGTCTATTCCACATCAGAAGATTCTGATATTGACGTTATGGGATCTCCTGGCGTTCTGAACAGGACAGTTAATATCGCAATTGAAGGTTACGTCAGAAATATCACTGTCTACGACAACAAGATTGATGATATTTGCAAGGAAGTTGAGACAGCCATGGCTGGTGATCAAACCATTAATGGATTGGCTAAGAACAGCTTCTTGTCATCAACGGAGATAGAATATACTGGTGAAGGTGATCAACCTATTGGTGTAGTTACTCTGAATTACGTTGTACAATACCGAACAGTAACTAACGCGCCAGATACGGCGGTATAGGTGATATATGAAATTAGTAAGCCCTGATGGGAAACTAACAATTGATTGTCATCCTTCAAAAGTTGAATCAATGATCAACAAGGGATGGAAAGAAGTTTCTAAGGCGAAGGCAAAGCCAGCGCCAAAGAAAGAAGAGAAACCTGAAGAGGAATAACAAATGGCTACACATATAGGACGAGATGGAATCATCAAAGTCGGCTCCAATGCGGTAGCCGAATTGCGATCTTTCTCTATCGAAGAAACTGGTGACACAGTAGAAGATACTGTGATGACTGATACGGCTAGGACTTATATTTCTACGCTTACGTCATTCACTGGTTCCGCTGATGTATTTTGGGACGAGACCGACACGAACGGACAAGGTGCGCTGACAGTAGGCTCTAGCGTAACGATCAACTTCTACCCAGAAGGCGCTGACAGTGGTGACACTTATTACACTGGTACAGCTTTGGTAACTGGTGTTACTCGTTCTGCATCCTTTGACGGAATGGTTGAAGCATCAATCACGCTTCAGGGATCAGGTGCATTAACGGCTAGCACCGTTTAATGAGTAAGTTAATAGATACCGCGATTTCGCATTTTAGCAATCGTGAGATCCGTAGCTTAGAGATTCCCGAATGGGAAACTACTATCTACTCAAAGAACCTTACTCTTGACGATAAAGCCAGATGGCTAGCCAGGGCTAATAATGACGGTACGGATTATATGATCTATGCCGTCATCCTTGGTGCGACTGACGAGAACGGTGATCAGGTCTTCGGCCTAGAAGATAAGGTCAAACTTAGAAAGCAGGTTGATCCTGATATCGTTGCTCGAATAGCCAATTTCGTTCTTCAAGTTGAGACTGAAGAGGATCGTGAAAAAAACTAATTGATGCTCAAGGAAATCCGTCTGGTCTGTACATGATGTATGAGTTGGCAGACCACCTTGGGCAGCCTCTGAGTACGATCTTGTCGATGACGGAGAACGAGTATAATCACTGGTGGACGTTCCTTAGACTTAGACAAGAGCGTATAGATGGCGAAAGCAGAAGAAATCCTCATAGTAGCCAAGGGGCAGGACGACGCTAGTCCTGTAATGGACAAGGCTGCTAAGTCCATTAAAAACTTTGACAAATCTATGAAAGACACCCAGCGTGGGTTTAGGCTCATGCGTGGCGGTGCTGCTCAACTTTCCATGCAGGTTCAAGACGTTGCCGTTCAGTTGCAAGGCGGCACTAACGTCATGACCGTCTTTGCCCAACAGGGTTCACAAATCGCTTCGTTATTTGGTGCTGGTGGTGCATTCATCGGTGCTATCTTGGCTGTTGGTGCTGCTATCGGTGGCACACTGCTTCCCAGATTATTTGAAACCAAAGATAGAACTAAGGAGTTGCAAACGGCCTTAGAAGATATCAGTGGTGTGATGTCTGAGAAAGCGGCTGGTAGTGCTGATTTACTGGGCAAAAAATTTGCAGAACTTGCTAAGAGAAATGTAGAGCTTGCTAGAGCAGAACTACAAGTTAAATATGTTGCCGCTTTAGAAGCTGCCCAGAAAGCAAACGAAGAATTCAAGGAAACAGCCAGCGAAATAGTTCCTTCGGATCTTCGTCAAGCAGCTAGGTTAATTGGCTTCCCCATGGAAACCACTGCCGAAAAGTTCGGCATAGCCGCTGAAGAAGGGGAAACACTCAGGCAAAAATTCGATGATTTGGTGCATGGCGGCGAAGAAGCAAGACTTGAGTTTGCAAGGTTTGTCAAACAGTTAGCAGATTCTAAGCCGCTTAAAGATTTAGACCCAGATCTTGCACAGCTCAATAGATCTTTAATCACGAATAGAGATGCTGTAGATCAGGCCGCAGAAAGATTAGCTCTGCTGCAAAGGATCCTTGGTGATTTGCCAGAGATCGCAGAACAAAGCTCTGAAGCTACGGTGGAGCTGACAAGCAAGCAGGATCAATTCTCAAAGAGTTTAGATAAACAATTAGAATTGTTGGGCGCTACAAAGCAAGAAATGCTCGAATATCAAGCTAGAGAGCTTGAACTAGCCCAAGATACTAGCATCCTTGAAAAGATACAGGCGATCATTGATAAGCAAGCAGAGCTTGACGAGCAAAAAGGTATAGAAAAACTCCAAAAGAGTTTAATGACCAAAGAAGAAGCGCTGAAGGCTAGTTATGATAAAGAACTAGCACTTCTTGAGTCTTTTGGCGCTAAGTCTGTTGAGAATGCAGAGCTTGTTGCTGATCTAAAGATTAAAGCAGAAGAACGTTTCGAGAAGAAGAAGGAGGATCTTAGGAAGCAAAGCAAAGACTTCGAGGACAAGACAACAAGAGAACAGGCTCAGATGGTCTTAGATAATCTTGGCGGTATGTTCCAAGGTGTCAAGGCTAATAACAAGAAGATGTTCGCGGCACAGAAAGCATTCAACATAGCGCAAGCTATTATGTCTACCTATACGGGTGCTACCAAAGCGCTTGAGGCTTATCCTCCGCCTCTATCGTTTGCAATGGCTGCTGCTCAAGTTACAGCGGGTTTGGCTCAGGTAGCCCAGATCAAATCACAGTCATTTGAAGGCGGTGGTTTTACTGGCATGGGATCTCGTTCTGGCGGTGTGGATGGGAAAGGTGGTTTCCCCGCGATTCTCCATCCGAATGAAACGGTTATTGACCATACTAAGGGTCAAGGCCAAGGGATTACGATTATTAATAACGTAGATGCTCGTGGTTCGGGCCCAGAAGTGGATATTAAAATCCAGCAGGCTATGCAGGTAACATCTCAGCGAACAATAGAAACAGTCCAAGATCTGATGAGAAGGCGTAGATTCGTATGACGACTTATAACTTCGCAACAGAGGTTGGTGTTACTCCAACTACGCAGACTTGGGAACTGGTTACTAATACTAGGACTTTTCAATCTCCGTTGACTAACGCTGTTCAGACTACTACTAGAAAAGGCTCGTACTGGAAGACAACGGCTACCTTTAACAATTTGACAGGCGCAGACAGGGCAAATATGCAAGCCTTTTTAGCGAAGTTAGATGGCCAAGTGCATAGGATCTATTTAACTGATTACGGATATGACCGATTAGGCAATGCCCCTGATAGCGATTCTGTAACTGATTTAAAAGTTAAAGGAGCTGACCAAACAGGCGCTAGCGTAATTGCTGACGGTGCAGAACTTTCTACCAGCGACTACTTCAAAGCTGGTGATTACGTAGCTTTTAACAACGAATTTCATATAGTTACGGCTGATTGTGATACTACTGGTTTAGGTGAATTTACACACGTTGATCACAATGGTGTTACTCAATCTGGTATTCCTATTGCTCCTCCGCTGAGAAAATCGCCTGATAACGATGACCCAATCAACTTTGTTACTCCGCTTGCAGTGATGATCGTTACTTCTACTGCGTCGTGGGATACGAGGCCCGGGAAAATATCTAACTTCAAGATTGAAGCCATCGAGGATGTCTTGGCATGACTCGCGGCTTTTCATCAGATGTAAATACAGCTTTACAGGCCCAGAATGTCAACTTGGTGATGTTCGCTAAGTTAGAGTTTCCGTCTGGGACGCTATACGTTCATAACGGGCTTGGTACTTATAACTGGGATTCGCAAGATTGGCTCGGGGTAGGGGATTTAGGTTCTATCTCAAAGGTAGAAGAAGGTACAGACGTTAGCCCTTATGCCATTACTCTTACGCTATCAGGGCTAGATTCTACGATGTCAGGTGCAGCGCTGACTGAAGATTACTTCATGCGTCCTGTTACCGTTTACCTCGGGCTGCTGGATTCCGATGATACATTGATCGATACACCTTCCCAGATCTGGGCAGGACTGATGGATCAAATGAATCTGACTGTCGGGGCTGACGGCGGGGATGCTATCCAGCTTATTGCTGAATCCGAGTTATCACGATTCGATAAGTCAAAAAATCTGATGTATACCAATGCAAACCAGCAGCAAAGATTTGCTGACGATTTGTTTTTCAGCCATATCCACAAGGTTGAGGGCGCTAAGATCAAGTGGGGTGCGGCGTCAGGTGGACAAGGCCCAGTAGATAACCCACAGACTCCAGGCGACATCAAAGAAGCGAATGAGATGAATGGCTGATGATCAAGGTCTTACAAGCCCTCAATAAGTGGGAAAAGAAGGACTTTGATTACGGCTCAGTCGATTGCTGCCAGTTCGCAGGATTCATAGTCGAAGAGCTTACAGGCAAAGACTATCTAGCCGATTTCCACTATACTTCTGAAGCAGATGCTGAATCTATTATTCAAGGATTCGGTGATCTGGAAGACACTGCTGCAAGCGTTCTAGGGACGCCTACAGAGGACATTCAATCCCTTAAGGATGGTAGTCCTGTGATTGTGAAAACGCCCCAAGGCCAAGTTATGGGTGTTAAGCTGGGAAAGACAGCAGTATGTCTAGTGCATAAGGGAATGATTAGAATTCCTTCAGAACATATTGCATCAGGTTGGGACGTATGGGCTGGATAGTACCCGCAATAAAAGGGATATTAATAGGCATAGGTTCAGCCGCTACTCTTGGCGCTGCTGGAACTGGTGCGCTTGCTGCTGTAATAGGTGGTGCTGTTGTTGTAGGCGCTGCATTAGCCGCTAAGAAGGTGATGGGCCTCTTTGAAGTAGAGATGCCCAAAGTCGATACTGATCGATCACGTCAATCTACCGTCAAATCTACAACCGAGCCTTATAAGATTATCTATGGCCAGACCTTGGTTTCTGGGCCTATCGCTTTCGTTGGTACGGCAGGAACGGATAATAAAGACCTGTATTATGCCGTTGCTTTAGCAGGCCATGAAGTCAATGACATCACTGACATGCATTTTGATGATGTTGTCATCTCTGATGCAGATATTGGTGGTGGTTCTAGCTCAGGCGGTAATGTAACAGGATCAGGGATATTTGGGCCTAAGAACTCCAAAACGATTGTTAAAATCAACAAGTTTCTAGGAACCTCTACGCAGGCTGCGGATAGTGATTTAGTCGCAGCGTTTACTGGCTGGACATCTGCTCATCAGGGCAAGGGAATCGCCTACGTCGTTACTAAATGGACGTTAGACGAAGATTCTCAAGAAACTTGGGACAAGTACACCCCACAGAACATCAAGGCTCTAGTACAGGGCAAGAAACTCTATGACCCACGGCTAGAGTATGCGGCGGTATCGACTTACGGGCAGGACATAACGAACGCGAGTTACATAGCTTACGGTGATAATCCAGCCTTATGTTTGGTCGATTATTTGATCAACTCAGATTATGGAATGGGTATCGCTGCGTCCAAGATTGATTGGGATGCAGTAGTCACAGCCGCTGACGGTTGTGATGTTTCAGTAAACATTCCAAATAGCGCTACAGAAAAACGATTCACCTGTAACGGCGTTCTGTTCGGTACTGACTCTCACAGAACCAACATCAACAAGATCCTTAGTTCAATGAACGGCAATCTTTCCTATGTCAACGGAAAGTACGTGATGCGAGCTGGCATTTACGAAGAGCCTGCCATTAGCCTGAACGAAGATGATCTGATTTCTGGGTTGTCAATTAAGACTTCTTTGGAGCGTGGTGATAGATTTAACACGATCAAGGGCGTTTTCATTGATCCCAGTCAGAATTACAAGTCTACTGAGTTTCCAGAGGTACAGCTTGCTGACGCTCTGAGCAGGGACAATAACGAGGTTTTAGACAAAGAAATTGCGCTAAATATGACTAACTCGTTATATATGGCGCAGAGGATTTCTAACAAGCTGATCCAATTATCTGATCAGCAGAAAATTGTTAGCTTTCCAGCGAATTTATCTGCGATGCGTATTGCTGTCGGTGATCGTGTCCAAGTCTCGATTGACGAACTTAGCTGGTCTAACAAGGTATTCCAGTGTCTAGGTTGGACGTTTAGCGAAGAAGGTGGGGTCAATCTTACGCTACGCGAAGACTCGTCTACCTCGTATGCAGATCCCGCTGCTAATACCTATTCCACGATTTCTGCTACTGGCGACATTGATCCCGGCTTTCGTGGTGTCCCCGGCCCATCTGGCCTAAGCGCTACCGCTGGTTTAAAGAACGTAGAGCTTGACTGGGTTAATCCTCCGAACAATAAAGACTTTGAGTCTATCTTCGTCTACGCAAGCGCTACATCGAGCTTCTCAGCAGCGGTCAAGATTGGTGAAACGGATGGAACTCAGTTCGTCCATGACTTTGCAAACGGGCAGGATGCCGTAAGCCCTGGAGATACCCGCTACTACTGGGTTAGAGCTATAAGGTACGTCGGTACTTCATCTGAAGCTCGATCTGTCCTAGAGCCTAATGCCGATCCTAATACCACGGTTTTCGCTACAGTCGGAAGGGTCGAATGGTCTGATGTCGCAGGTTCAACCAATGCGCCAGAAGATAACGCTACGGCTGGGGCTACCGTCGGCACTGATTTGTATGCTGCTGACGGAATTACTGTTTTAACTGAGACAGATGTTAAAAACTCGGTTCTTGCTCAAGATATTCTCACAGTCGAAGTCGAGGCAGGCGATGTCTTAGATTTGGAAACGGGTGCTGATGTAGACATCCAGAACTTAGGCGATGTTGCGATCTACGTTAGCGATCAGAATTCGATTCTAAATTCGTCAATCACGTCTGTCAGCAATTCGCTTTCCGCACTTCAGGACGTAGTAGTCGATCTTACAACTGGAGTTGGTGAAGTTTATGTCCAAGCTACGGCTCCAGTAGCAGGCGTTGGTGGGGTTTCTGATCCTATCCCTGATTTCTCAAGATGGTATGACTCAGACGATAGCAA
>Ga0209645_1000943_pt1 | contig 14781 bp, 15 predicted proteins | sample ETNvirenome_6_30_FD_184070 | JGI IMG/M metagenome (GOLD analysis project Ga0209645, IMG submission 184070) | Marine viral communities from the Pacific Ocean - ETNP_6_30 (SPAdes) (version 2) | ecosystem: Environmental > Aquatic > Marine > Oceanic | place: Pacific Ocean | collected 2013-06-19
ACCCAATCTTTCAGTTAACATCAATGTCGGCATTTTATGTACAGGTTTATTTACTAATCCTTTATAGTATCTGACATCTTTTAAATTATGAGCAAATAATACATCAAACTCAGTAAGAGAATTGAACCACCAAATCTGTTGTTCCATAGTGTAATCTTGAAACAACCAATGTGGTCCTTCTTGCATTGAAATAGTCTTCTTACACAACTTCTTTAAATCACTCATCATATCAAACTTCATCAGTTGTTCTGTATTTGTTTTAGGTAATGTTACTATCCCAAAATCGAAATAGTTATCACCAAAATGTTGTAAAACCTGTGGGATATTAAATATAGGATAATGTTCAGCTCCTAAAATATATTTAGTAGATACATCATTCCTCATATTAGGATTATCCAAAGTAACTTTACCTTGCCATCCACCCTCTGTGAACCAAGCTATTTTATAGTCTTTTAACCCCAAACTAACTCCCTCATCTCTTCTTCTGTCATTTTCTCTGCACTAGCAGAATTGTATGGTCTGTCTAATTTATTATCACCTTCATTTTCATCCATACGAATATGGATATCATCACCATAAACAAATGTACGAGCTATTTCTCTTTCAGATATTAAATCCTCATCTGTTTTCTCACCAGGTCTTTTACCAACTATCTCTATATCATCAGAGATAACTTTAGCTAAATCCAACATATTCACACATTTCATCTTATACGACTTTACAAAACCACCACCATTTTCTCTAGTAAAATCTATCGTTCTATTGATTAAACTAGCGGCATCTTCTTTAGTGAATATTAGTCTGTTCATATTTGGGTCTGTAAGTTTAAGTAGTTTACCCTCTTTATTTAGGTTCAACCAAAAAGGTAATACTGAACCAGCACTATGAGCCACATTAGCAAATCTAGTCAACGCAAATCTATTGTCGTCTGTGTTAGTATTCATAAAGACTCTCTCCATTAGATACTTTGAAGCACCATAAACACTCTCAGCCATACAAGCTTTATCTGTACTGACACCAATGGTTATTGGAACATCATTGATGAGACTAGCCTGTACAACATTCAAACTACCCATTACATTTACATTACAACCAGCTATCGGGTTTGTCTCCATTAAATCAATATGTTTCATAGCTGCTGCGTGAACCACTACATCAGGTTTTACTTCTTTAAATACCCTAAGCAGTAAACCCTCATCTTCTATATTACCAACATAACATTTGACATCAGGATATTCCCTTCTCAGTTTAGCTATGTTCTCTTCATTTCTACTGATGCTGATATACTCATTATCGTTCTGTGAGATAAGAGCCTTACCTACAGTCCCAGTTCCTCCTGTTATTAATACCTTCAATATAACTCCTTATATGTTCTTTCCATCCAATACTTAGCGTCTCTATTCATCGGATTGGGTGGTATTGAATTAAAGTGATAAATCCAAGCCGCATCTAAAAAATACAACTCATCATTCATCCAATGTTGTGACTCCTCGTGTAAAACTATTGTGTTTTTTCTATATAAATCTTGAAAGTTATAACGTATTGGTAAATATTTCATATCAACTTTTTCTTTAGATAACATATAGTTCAATATAGTCTGGTCAGTACCACATTTTAGTTTATCAATTGTTGTGATAATCTCTTTACTATAAGTATCATAGTATTTCTTCATAACCTCGAAAAAGTTTTTATGATTTTCATTCACAATCTGAAATCCACCATTAATATAGTTCCAAGGATGTATTCTCATACCATCAAATAACTCATCACCGAATCCTCTGATGCTTCTTAAAACCCATTCGTAACAACCATCCACTCTTACACCACAATATTTATTATCCGTCTCATTAAAAAAGTTAGGACAATCAGGATGTACAATAGTGTCAGCATCCACCATCAAAATTTGACTGTAATCCACATTGTTACCATCTAAGATATCAAACAGATAATACCTTTGCCAAGTTATCTTCATATAATCAACCGGATATAGTAAGTCTTCCCATACCAATAGTTCACAATCGTTTTTGTCACACCAGTGTTTCCAACTTTTTATTGAGTAATGATAAGAACTATTTCTACCATTACCCAAACTAATATTCGGTATAAATACTACATTTTTGCTCATTTTATAAAATTCTCATGTTCTCTTATGTGTTTAGGGTGTTCTATCTCTATGTAAGAAGCCATCTCCATAATATGTTTACCATCACCTCTTCTTATCTGTACATCTTCTTTTGTTGTGTCTTTTAGCTCTCTTATCTTTGATAACGCGCTTTTCCAATGTTCCCAATATCCTGGTTTACTATCTCTATTTAGTTGATGAAATCTCATATCTAAATATTTTCCAGGCCTCCACCAAGCGTAATGATAAGAAACCAAATCAGTAGGATATAACATATAATAATTTTGAGTGTGTAAACATCCTAACACACTACGATAAAATTCCATATCACCATATCTTACACAGATTTTTCTTGAACCTCTGTCTTTAAATTGTTCGTAGTATTGAGGTAAGGTTCTTTTCTCAACATAATACTGAGACTCCATGAAGTCTAGCCAATGTGACCTAAAACCCTGATTAGGTTCTATTTGATTAAGATAACCTTCAATTTCTTCTTTACTATCTTCATGATGAAAGATATCGCCCTCAGATGGAAATATATAATCACCAACCTCAAGCTCTATCCCAAATTTATCAAAATTAGTACAACCCAAAATATAGTTGTAAACAGCGTTAGTCTGATTAGGGTCGTAGTTCATTTCATTAAGTATTATTTTAGTATCACTATACTCATTATCTGCATCAGATACAATGTCTTTCAGTTCTTCAAAATCAAAACCTCTTTTACCATCCAATGTGTATTTACTTTTGAACTCATCCATTCTTACGGTGTTATTCTCAGGTCCACCAGGAAACATACCCTCGTTGTAAATTATATAGTCTGGATTTATCGTATCTATAATATTTGGTATTTGATATTTTATTAAATGAGTATCACAAAAAACTGGCGCAATAAATATTCTTTTGTTTGTTTTGTTTTTTATCTTAAACCAAGGACTATCCTTACTATAAATTGGTGTCGCTGAACCTAAATCTCCATCGACATCAAACGAACAATAACCCCTATCGATAGGTATCATCTTACCAATAAATGCTTCAGCTTCGTAACCATTATTGTAGTTGAATTTATTCTCACTCCAATCATTACTAAATATAACAGAGTTTTTAAACCAAAAGAAAGTACCTGAGTAATGCCAAGTGGTATCAACCACCGCTTTTGATAAACCATCAGTTCTGATAAATGGTCCGTAAGCGTCATATGAATCCATCTTTTCAATTACATCATCGATATCTTCAAGTGTGTATTTATAACAATGGTCTGTCCACAATCTATGTTGATTAATGAATCTATCTTGTTGTCTTCTGTTAGTACAACTTTTGGAGTGACCAAAAAAAGTAAATTCATTTTCGTTCAATGATTCTACTTTCGGTAGTAATTTAGTAAAAAAAGAGTAAGCCTCTCTATGTGATGGATCATTTTGAGTGGATGTAAATTCGACATCAAGACCACTTAGTCTGTCCATAACATATTCCTTAGAATGAAACTCATTACCCTCAACGATATTTATAATTTTTTTGTTATTGAACTTTGGTAGATACTGATGTAATTTATCTATATGATAATCAAAAATATCATTCCTATATGGTGCGAGATGATAAATAAAATTTAACTTAACTTCTTTCATTATAGTTTTCCTTGTCTATCATTTTTATTTTCTGAGTTGGTACTATGAATGTTACTCCCTTATCCAATAGCTCCATATTATTGTTAATTATTTCTTTGTAAAAGTTCCAAGCAAAGATAACCACATATTCAGGTTTCATAGAGTAACCTTCTTCTTTGGATATAATCTTTACATTCACATTAGGTATGATTTTACCCTGCTTTAACTTGTTATCATCTATCACATACTCTATCATAGAATTGTTAATGTTAAAGAAGTTCAGTAAAGTAGTTGCTTTTGCTGGAGCCCCATAACCAATAACTTTTCTATTATCAGACTTCAATTTACTCAAGACATCTAATAAATTTCTTTTTCTTTCATTAATTAAATCAAAGAATTTATAGTAAGTATCTATCTTATCTAATCCGAAATCAATCTCTTTCTGAACTAACTTTTTTACATTATCATTTTGAACTTTCCACTTATTTATGTAGACTCTTATCGAGCCACCATGAGTTCCTATCTCCTCTACATCAAAAACATTATAACCTAAATTAGAAAAAAAGTTTTTTAACGAAATGAGAGACCAATAATTTACATGCTCGTGATATATGTTGTCAAATGTTCCGTCTTCAATAGTTCTCAACAGATGTTGTACCTCTATAATAAATGTTCCTCCTGTTTTCAAAATTTTGAATACATTTTTTGTCATTGATTGTAAATCATCAGAATGTGCGAATACATTCGAAGCTAGAACTAAGTCTGCTTTAGACTCATACTCCTCAGCTATATCTTCATTGAAGTAACCACATATAGTTTTCACTCCATTTTCCTCTGCTAATTTACATATATTTTCCGCAGGGTCTATTCCTAATACATCATAACCTCTTACTTTAAACGGAATCAAAGCAATACCATCATTAGAACCAATATCAACCACTAAAGATTCAAAAGGTATTAGATTGAATCTATTAATGTACTTTTCTGAAGCAGACTCAAAATGACCTCTGAAAGATTTGGTGGTAGATGATACATAGTAGTAATTTTTAAACATTTTATCTGGATTAACAACCTCTGTCAACTGACAATTGTAACATTTCTCACAGAAACTTAGAGACAAATCATATAAATCATTTTTCTCATCGAAATCTTTTACATCATCAACTAAATTATTTGCAAGTGGTGATTTACCAAGAGAGATAACCTCTTTTAGATTGTCATCATTACAACTTCTACAAATACTTTTTATCATATAACTTCTCTCATCCAGTCGATAGTTCTTTTCAACCCTTCGTCTACTTTTATAACAGGCTTAAAACCTAACATACTTTTAGATTTACTTATATCAGGACATCTCCTCAGAACATCAAAACCCTTTTCATAAGCCTCTATTGGTGCGTCAACTATTGTTAGTTTTGAATCACTATCCGATAAATTTACTATTAGTTTGGAAAGTTCTATGGTGCTTATCTCAGGATTATCCATCCCAATATTAAAAGCCTCACCAGACATTTCAGAAAAAAGTGTTTTGATGAATCCAATCGTAGCATCAGTAATGTAAGTCCAAGTTCTAGTAGAGAGTCCGTCACCGTAAATAGGCAAATCTTTATTTTGTAGAGCATACTTTATTATATTTATAACTCCTCTACCATCATCCAACCTCATACCTGGACCGTAAACATTAAAAGGTCTTACTATGTTAACTTTCATATCATATATCGATGCGTAAGTAACACACAGAGTTTCTGCCATCCTCTTTGGTTCGTCATAATGAGCTCTTGGTCCTACGCAAGATACATTACCATTAAATGTCTCTGGAGTAGGTACATTCTCAGCTGATGGTGAACCATACACCTCACTTGTACTAAAAAATAACACACCCTTTGATTGTTTTTTTCTAGCTAGTTCTAACACTCTTTTAGTTCCTTGTATAGAGACATCGATAGTTTCAAGTTTATACTTTGTATAAAAAATAGGTGAAGCTATACCAGCTGCATGTATAATGTAATCTATCTCAACATCCAAGTTTATTTCTTTTGTTATGTCACCTTTTAGAAGAATAGTGTTCTCATCATCTTCTAATTCATCCTTTAATCCTGTAACATAGTTATCAACGACTATTATTTTACAATTCGTATTATGATTTTTGTTTAATTCTTGCAGAGTCCAAACTATATTCTTACCTAAAAATCCAGCACCACCTGTGATTAGGATGGTTTGATTCTTAATTTTTGGTATCTCAGCCGATATACCATCTACTATTTCTAATATATTGTTTTTAATTATTTTGTTGTTCATTTTTTCTCTACATAACCTTTGAATTGTTCATCTAATTTATTTTTTGATACTGCTCTTTGTTCGTTAGCTTTTCTAATCAATTTGTGATTTCTGACAAAGCTTTTTAATGATGGATTATCTGAATTAGCCTCTTTCAAATTGTCTCTATCTCCCTCACCTGTAGTGATATCATTTTGAATTAACTCATCTAATGTCTCTACGACATCATTTGGTTTATATGTTCTTTTTTCTTCGAAGTATTCATAACCTTCTTTTTCAAAACACTCAAGAAATAACTCATTTATTTTTGTCTTAATCTCTTTAATAACTATCTCTTGATGAGCCCTTTCTACAATTTTATTTTCTTTATTGAAAAAATACCACTTTATTCTCTCTGTGATAAGTCTGTCTAAATATGCAGATAATGTGTCTATATTAGTAACTCTCATTTTTTACTCTGTCTTTCCTTTCTCCATTGTTTCATAAGTTGAAACCATTGATTATCATCGATATCTATTGGCATGTATTTGAAATCTAAACCTGTTTTCCAAACTGCGTAAGGGAAACTTAATTGGTCTCTCCTACTATTATATTTGTATTCCATCCACCATTTTTCCATAGCTTCTATCACGTCATCTTCATTATGTCTTCTGAATATTACTGTAGTTCTAGCCAAACCATTATTTTTAGGGTAACCATCAGATATATATTTGTTCATCTGTTTTGTTATTACATTCATATTATCCTTATAATGTCTTTGTGGATGATTATCCCCTAGCCATTTTATGAAGTTTGCCTCTTGGTAAATACAACTTCTTCTATTTAAATCACCAGTTTTTGTCATACCACATATCGAATGGTCTAAAACTGCAAGATTGTTATCGGATAAATGTTCTTCAACAATATCGTCAATATTTTCACTAATCAAAACATCAGCATCTACACATACACTAATATCATAATCTTTGAAATGTCTATGTGGTAGTATCTTATACAATCTGTTATCTCTAGCGCCGTCTAAATAATATCTTATCGCCGGCCTAACTTCCCAAACATCTGATTTTATATTTGGATTATCAGTAAAACAAACTAAATCCCAATCATCTAAATCACATTTGGGAGTGTGAAGATAGTAATCAGTATTGTTTCCTGAATCAAACATGGATGTGTAAATGACTCTATTATTCATTGGTTAAATCTCCTAAAATACTTTCGGCGGTGTCCACACAAGTGACTATTTTACCAGAAAGTATGGTTATAAAATTTGGTTTCTCAAACTCATAGATTGTTGGTCTAGCATCATCAAAATCTCTGTTAGGTAACACAGTTCTGAATGTGAACATAGAACCTATATGTTCAATTGAATCAACATCTTTGAAAAATAATCTCATAGTTTCTTTAAATTTTTCTATGTTAGTATGAGCTGGTTTTTGTATCACCCCTTTGTTCAGAAGTTCTTTCATATGAGATGGTTCCATAGGAAACTTAGAGGTGTTTGAGTGATGTATTGCATGTACCACATTACCTACAACATGATATCCTGTATCTCCATATGGATCAATACACATAAAAGGTCCATCCATAACTACGAAAGATTTATTCCTATACTTATCTGGTAATTTTACTACTGGCTTTTCACATAACTCAAATTGTAAATCATCATTTTTAGTTGACAGATAATTTTTAAAAGAGTATGTGGCATTTATCGTCAATTTTTCATCCAAATCATCAACATCGAAATCTGTATTTAGATTAACTTTGACGAGGTATTTTCCAAGCAAATCCCAACAAATTTCTCTTAATTTGTCGGAGTCAAATAATAGCTCTTTCACTTCTAAACATAGTTGTAAAGCATCATCCTTAGTTAAATCACTATTTACCTCTTTATATTCTAATCCCAACTTATCCAAAAAACTTATGTATGTATCTTTATCAACCAAGCTTTTGTCTTTAGCTATACAATAGTAACTTTCCACATCTTTTAAAATACTCTCACTATAATATTTTAGAAATCCCTTTTGTCCCTCTTTAGATGAAATTGCTGTCTCATAACTTCTTGGATAATGATAACCACTATGTAACCTATACTGATTTATACCAGAGGCTGAACTTAATATATCATCAAACCTCTCATAAAGATTTACAAAGTAACCATTCTTAGATAATACCCAAGCGCAAGTAACACCAAATATACCACCACCAACTACGTTCACATTTTCAAATAATTTTTTTCTAAGTATATCAATTAACTCAGCTGAAAATAGTGTGTATTTTTTGTTATCACTAAAATCTTCTGTTGAAAACACATACTCAAACATAGACATTATAGCATCTTTATCATTACCATCATGCATCAAACTAACATTGTTTATAGAGTGTTCATTCACTTCTGATAACCTATCGTAAATAAAATTAACTTTTTTACCATTTAGTTTTAGACTAAATTGTAATCTACTTTTGGTGTCTATTTTTACTATATCGGATACTTTGTCCCCAACGCATTGATATAGTAGGTAAAAATCATGCCAAGCCAAACTATAAAGATTTGACATAATAAATTTACCATAATCTGAACGACCTACCTTTTTCCATACAACATCAAACTCCTGAACACCATCCAAAGATTGTTTAATTTCAGAAACCTGCTTTCTAAATGTGAATACATCATCCACATAAAGATGACAATCGTTATCCTCAGCAATCTGATACAGTTCTATGGATTTATCATAGTCTAATGTTAATGTCTTTTCACAAAATACATTAACACCTTCGTTCAAACAATCTTTTACAATTTCGTAATGAGTTTGATTTGGAGTGGCTACCACAACCCAATCAACTTCTTTTAGTCTCTCTTTATAATTGTCTTTTGAGGTACACACAAACACCACATCTCCAAAGTTCTTTAACTTTGGTAGTAGTATCTTACCCCAATAACCGTAACCTATTAATCCAATATTCATTATGAAAACATCATTACCTGTGGAACATGAGTTATAAATTTACCACCACTCTCTACAAATTCTCTTTGTTTGTTTATGATAACATCTTTGAAGTTCCACGCTCCTAAATAAGCGTAATCATAATCTATCATATTAACCTTATCGGGAGATACTACAGGAATGTGAGCGCCAGGAGAGTATGTATTTTGTTTATCAATAGTAGTATCTGTTATTACATCTATTATACTATTATCTATACCACAATAGTTAAATACAGTGGTTGATTTTGCCGTAGCACCTATACTCATTATCTTCTTACCATCACTCTTCAAATCTTCAAATAATTTTACCAATTTCTTTTTTGAATTAAATACTCTTTCAGCAAATATTTCGTAAGTTTCAAAATTACTGATTCCAAAAACAGATTCTTCCTGTAAATTGTATCTCACACTATCCCCAACCAAACAACTATCCGTATGACAAGCGTAGATTCTATTAGAACCACCATGTACTGAGAGATTATCTACACGAAAAATTTGTAATCCATTCCTTCTCAACAGGTTATTCAACGCTGTTACAGAGAATATATGTGGATGTTCATCGTAAATTTGATCGTAAGAACCTCTTTCTATGATTCTAAGAAGAGATGGGTCTTCAAATACAAAAATACCACTTGGTGATAATAACTTCTTTACAGCTCTAAATGTATCATCTAAATCGTGGATGTGACAAATACAATTAGCTGCATATATTAAGTCCCTATATCCATCATTGGAGAGTATTTTTTCAGCCAATTCTGTTGTCCAGAAATCTACATAAGTTTTGTAACCCATACCCTCTGTAATCTCTGCGAAGTTACCACATGGTTCTACACAAACAGAGTCTACTTTACTGAAGTTTTCAATAAAAGTTCCTGAGTTAGAACCTATCTCTAAAACCCTATAACAAGTTTCATTACCATACTCATTGTACAACATACCAGCAGTTTTCCTAAAATGTTCTATCATTGGAAAAGAATTGGATGTGTTGTAGGGATAGTCTTGATTGAATATTCTTTCTGGTTCTACAAAATTTTTAATAGAAACCAACTTCGTATCTGTATCTAAACCAACTTTTAAATCAAACAAAAACTCATCTTTAAAATCTTCCTCTTTTTGTAAAAATGCATTAGCTATTGGATGTCTACCCAAATCTAAAAATTCTTTAAACATACTCTAACTGCTCCTTATAGTTTTCTCTGTTAACGTAATACTCTGCTTCAACCACATTATGATTCAATGGAAACACCCTTTGTATCTGAAATACCTTTGAATGTTTTGAAACACAATCCAAGAATCCACAATGATTTCCGATGTTTAACTTTGCCTTAGACCTTATATACAACTGTATCCTAGTTGGAACGTGTCTCATATCAAAACCTCTATTAAATTTTATAGGTAATTCATCTGGACTTTTATATGTCCAATAAAAGAATGGTAAATCTCCACACTTTTCTAAGAGAGCGTTAGTCAACATTATATTACCCTCTTCATCATATCTGCCATTCTGACTTTCAAACCTATTAGAAATTAGTAAACCACCAAATTCATCTTTACCTACGAATTTATCTATCATATGATTACCTATTTGCTTTTCCTCATCTGAAAAGTATAATTCAGGATAACAATCCTCATAATCATCCTCTTCAAACTGCCAAAACTTCAACATTTGTTTCACTAATGGTATATCTTGTTTATTACCATCATAAACTCTGTAGTGGTCGTGGAATATTTCACCATCAACACTATCTGTAAATCCATCTACATAGGGATTATTATCAAAAATGTAATTCACATTATTAAAAGGGTTATCCCAAGTTCCCCAATTATCCTTCATACTCCCAAATATCTTATCTAGCAATTTTACAGATGGTAGATACACTTTACAATTAGGATATTTCTTTTTTAGTAGTTTAGGCATAGCTGATATAATACCCCAATCTCCGATACCATGACATGTTCTCATCACTGTAAACTCTTGCTTTTCCAAATACTCATCTGGTATTCTTAAACCCTCAGCGTTTTCAAATCCTAACTCTTTTACTTCACCAACAGTGAATAATTTATCATCAAATACTCTAAAAAATATCATATCTAATAATCCTCTCTATATATACCCATCCAATGTTCAATCATCTCATCCATTAATGTTTCAAAGGTATACTCAGGTTCCCATCCAAATGTAGTCCTTAACTTAGTAGAATCACCACGAAGATATTTTAGTTCTTCAGCTCTCATATATCTTGGGTCTTGTGTTACATAATCTTTATAGTCCATATCAAGTTTACTGAAAACATATTTACACATATCTCCAACAGAGTTAGTAACTCCTGTAGCACATACAAAATCATCAGGTTCTGTGTGGTTTATAATCATATGCATAGCTCTAACATAGTCTTTTGAGTGTCCCCAATCTCTGTAAGCTTCTAAGTTACCCAAAGGTAACTTTTCTCTTAATCCCATTTTAATCTCAATCGCTGATTTAACTACTTTATTGGTTACAAAGTTGGTTCCTCTCCTCGGTGATTCGTGATTAAACAAAATACCATTGACAGCGAACAAATTATAAGCAAATCTATAATGCTGTACCATATTAAATCCAAACACTTTTGTACAACCATAGGGACTTGTTGGATGCATCGGTGTGGTTTCTCTTTGATAACCATCTTCGTCTACAGAACGACCAAACATTTCTGATGACGATGCTTGGTAAAATCTAGCATTAGGACAGTTGTTTCTGTAAGCTTCTAAAATATTTACAATACCAAGAGCATTTGCTTGAACCGTATATTGTGGAATATCCATACTAATCCTAACGTGACTCTGAGCGGCTATATTATATATCTCATCGGGTTGTATGGTTCGTAACATTCTTTCTAATGAACCGACATCGGTTAAATCACCATACTCAACCGTAATTAGTGGATTGACATGATCTAATCTACTCCATTGGTTTTCAGGTGTGGAATTTCTTCTCACCATTCCGTAAACATCATAATCCTTTTCTAGTAATAGTTCAGCGAGGTAACTACCATCTTGTCCCGCTATACCTGTTATAAAAGCTTTCTTCTTCATTTAAATACCTCTACTTTTGTTAAATCAGGCCAATCCTCTAATAACCATTTTCTTGGTTTTGTCCTTTTAGCCTCATTGAATTTATCTAAACCTTTCTGTGCTGTTTCTGGTGTCATATAATAATGATAACCCATAGTATCTACATTTTGTTCTCTCCAAGGAACATTAGGTATTCTACCATCGTAAGACATTTTCTTTAGTTCATCCTTCGCAACTAAATCATCTGTTAATATCATACCACCTCTACCTAAACTTAAATGTTTCTGAAATTGGAAACTAATACACATAAACGATTTTGGAATGTAACTATCTTTTCTCCATAACACAGCAGCATCGTAAACTCCTGTATTACCAATCTCATAATAGTCTCTCCAATCCTCATCTTTCCATTTCAATTCTAAGTTCATTTTGTTAGCTAACATAGGAACGGACAAGTAAGTTCTCTTCGGAACTACTATTTCATTCGCACCAACATATCTTAGACATAATTCTATACCGTGAGTGCAAGAGTCTACAGCCACACCCCAAGTAGCACCATAAAAATCAGCTATCTTTTCTTCAAATTCACCTACAACTTCAAAACTCAATACTCTACCTCTATCTTTTTTGTTCCCTTACGATAATAGGGTTTGGATTTATTTGGAAAGTAAGTCGCCCTCATATATTTTGTTAGGTCAAGTAACTCATCTAATTTTTTATATGTGTAAACTTTTCTTTTAGAGAAATCCTGTTTATAAGTATCATAATCTTTTTTCAAAATGGTATAAAATTTTTCTCTGAAAAAATCAAAGATTTTATTCATTGTTTTTTTATGTAAAGAGTATGATGTTTCTTGCTCATCAATATCAAATTTAACTATATCTATTATATCACCTGTATCAATACCCTCATTTATCATATGTAAAGTTATACCATGATGTCTTTCCTCATTTAGTATAGACCAAGTCATCGTACCGACTCCAGCATAATTTGGTAAAATTGCTGGATGGAAATTGTAACACTTTCTACTTTCCAAAAAGTCTCTATCTAATATCTTATCATATAAAACAGAGATAAAAATATCACAATCATTCATATCATCGGTGATTATGTAGCCATCTAACAAATTCTTTTCAGCCCATTGTTTACATTGTAATCCAATATCCTTATTATCTGTGATAAATACTTTCTTACTCATTTATAAACACCTTATCTAACTCCTGGCCCTCATAAGGTCCTGTCTTATATTCATATACCAAAGTATCATCCTCTAATATTGTGTAGGTGTGACCACCCTCTAAAGTAAAACTAGCATCTCCTGGTTCTAAAACTGGTTCCTCTATTACATTGTCGTCAATATCAAAGAATGTACATTTGACTTTTCCTTGAATAACCACCCAACTTTCTTGTGCAATAACATCTCTAGTTCTGTTTTTCCATATATGCTTATGTGGTTTGAATGTTTTACCCTTTTCCATATTCAACAAAGCACATTGTATAAAATGTTCCTCTGAAACAACCTCTGTTCTTCCACTAACCAAATCACCTTTTCTAACTACGATATGTAGTAGTTTATCTGGTTTAACTTTTGAGTATATTAACTTCAACTTAAATCCTCTTTGATTGGTGATCCGTTTTTAGTTGGTTCTTCATGTCTTAAAACTCCCTTTTTAGGAATCGCAAATTGTCTGTCTCTCAGCAATTCATCCATTTTCTTACTAGACCAATTCCCATTTCCTCTTTGAAAAAAGCTTTCAAATGAGTGTGGTGTTCTTCGATGAAATCTAGCATTCTTTTCATAATAGTTATCATCCATAAAAGTTAGTATCTCATCTAAAAAGTTCTTTTCAAAAACCGATACAGAAGACACACATTGTGTTGTCCATTTACTACTGTTAACCAAATGTAGAAACTTTCTAGTGTCGTAATTTTTGAAGAACTTTTTATCCGTACCGTAGCATGTTACATCATCAATTCTTGTCATCTGCATTAGCTCACATTCGTAGTGTATAAACTCATCAATCAGATTATTAAGATACTCCACAGTTCCTTTTATCACACAATCGTCTGCTGGATATATAAATATGTAATCCTCTTTAACATCCTTAATCATATTCTGAACTATCTTTCCGTAATCTTTTGTCAAATCATTATTGAAATGTAAATTTTCTATATTTTCCTCTAAGGTTTCACGAACCTTACCTAAATTTTCTGATGTGTTGTAATTTACATACCAATTACAATCTCCAAAGTATTTTTTCTGTATGGGTAAAACACGATTAAAAGTTTCCAACCTCTCCTCACGTTTAATCACAAAGTTTTGAACTATTGCTAATTTATCCTTCATATTAAATCTTTCTCACATTCATCTCTTTGCTGAAATTTTGATTGTAGAATAGATTCTGTTGTTCTTGCTTCTGTATTGTTTTTGGATGATACAAGCTCAACTCTTCATGTGGTGGGAGATGAGCATATGTTTTACAACCTGTTATGTATTCATGTAATGGTCTTGTCCATCTTATTTTTTCATCATTACGAAATACACGAGCCTGATAATCAGGATAATTTACCCAATCATTTTCATTAACTCTCCAACCCCATTTCTGTATATGATGGAATGTCATCCCATCTACCGTATTTACTCTTGGAATCCAAATTAAATCTACATCGTTTATTGTTAATATTTCTTTTAATTGTTGTATTAGTATTTCGTTTGGATATTCATCTGCATCTATATGAAAAATGTA
>Ga0209645_1000944_pt1 | contig 14780 bp, 11 predicted proteins | sample ETNvirenome_6_30_FD_184070 | JGI IMG/M metagenome (GOLD analysis project Ga0209645, IMG submission 184070) | Marine viral communities from the Pacific Ocean - ETNP_6_30 (SPAdes) (version 2) | ecosystem: Environmental > Aquatic > Marine > Oceanic | place: Pacific Ocean | collected 2013-06-19
TTATGAACCCTTATCAACAGGAAGTAACGCGAGGCGCGTTGAAGGAAATGCGCCGACAAGCAGACATGACTCGTAATCAAAATGCTGCTCAGGCTGTAGCTTCTGGAGCCTTTGGAGGCACGCGGGAAGGTGTTCAAAGAGCAGAGTTTGATCGAGGTGTGCAGGACTTGATGACCCAGAGAATCATGCAGGATTACGCACAGAACTATTTGCAAGCACAACAAGCCGCGCAGAATGCTTTTGAGGCACAACAAGGCAGACAACTGGCCGGAGGGCAAGCGTTAGGGCAGGCAGGAATGCAGTTTGCCAACCTTGCACAAGGTATAGGTGGTTTGACCGCTCAACAGGCAGGTATAGACCTTTCCAAGGCACAGGCTCTTGGAGGACTCGGTTCACAAATGGGTGCTCTTGGTACTCAGTTTGGAGCCTTGGGCCAAGCCTCACAGCAACTAGGTGCAGCCGATGTTGGAATGTTGGCAGGACTAGGTGGTTTAGAGCGACAGAATGCACAAGCGCAACTCGACGCAATCCGTGCAACTCAGTTGCAGGAGACAATGGCTCCTTATCAACAACTGGGCTTTGTATCGGACATTTATCGTGGTGCGCCTTCCACACAAATGGCAATGACGGCGCAAAGTGCTCCTACCGCATCTCCACTGCAAACAGCAGCGGGACTGGGCGTGGGCACTTTGGCAACCGTTGCTGGAGCAAAACAAGCCGGACTTTTTGGTGGATAACATGGCTAAAAAACAAATGGTTGAAGATAGCGAAATCGAAAATGTTGGCATCATGCACGGCTTTATGGATGACATTGAAGAGCTTATGGACGAGATTGCCGAGGCAGAAGCCGGAGGAGACGGTGATCAAGACATGGCTAAAGTCATGGACAGAAAGGTCGATTCTCCTGAGATACTAATGAATAACTTGCGCGGAGACTATCGTTCTGTTGATGCGCGACGCGAAGAACTTGCAGATTTAGTGGGGTTTTCTGCCGCAGCAGAAACACCTGACGACGTGTTGGCTCTGTTACAGCCAGTCCTAGCGCAACAAGGCGTAGGTGGATTGCCTGTTATGGAGGAGGCCACCATGTCAGAAACAGTTATGCCGATGCCCATGCCTGCGCCTGCTCCTGTTCCTCCTCAAGCCCAACAAGGAGCGGCAGGCATTGGTGCATTACCAATGGGCATGGCCAACGGAGGCATTGTTCAAAATTTTCAAGACGGTAGCGACGAAGAGGGCGTTACTCCAATTGATACGGCTTATGCAGCCTACCCTCCAGACGTAGTTGATGCGGCTAAATCAGCCGTAGTAAAGTTGCTTAGACAACAACCTGCTGTTGTGCCGGACCTTATGACGAGGACCACGGAACTTACTCCTCAATATGCAGAGATATTAAACATGGGCGACAGAGATGCTGCCCGTGCTCAGATGTTGTTTGACATAGGGCAAGCAGCTTTTGGTTTTGCAGGGAACGTAGGTCCGCAGGGCGAAGCTTTGCGCGGCTCTCCTCTGGCAAGATTGGCACAGGCAACAAGTGCCTTACCTGCCAAGATAGGGGCATCTGCGGCTAATCTAAGAAAAGGAGAACAAGCAGCACGACTCGCGGCCTTGCAGGGAGCACAGGCTGAACAGGCTACTGCGCGTGCAGCTAACCTAGCTTTAACTGAACAACAACAAGATCTTTTAGCTGATATTGCCAAGCAAAAAAGCTCTAGGCTTTTAACGATGGAACAGAAGGAAGCCCTAGCTGCAAACAATCCAGACTTTGATGTAGACCTGCCTTGGCAAGTTGATCAAGCCGGAGAGTACAGCATTGCCGGAGGAAGACCTCCCGTTCCTTTAGTGGACATGGGAGAGGACACTTTTACAAAAGAAGCTGTTAAAGCTTTGCTCCCGCCATTAGTTGAATCGTATCAAGGTGCTCGAAATGCAACTAAAAACATAAGAAAAATTGACGAAACTTTAACGTTGTTAGAAAAAGCTGACGTAGACACGGGCTTTGGCGCTGAGTTTAGACAAAATGTGAGAAATGCTCTAACCCTGTTTTCAGATGATCCTGAATTGGTAAATACTTTAACTGATACACAACTCTTAAATGCCGCCTTGGGTCAAGAAGTTTTTGGATCAATTGAGGCTTTAGGTATTGGCGCTAGAGGCTTAGATACCCCTGCTGAACGAGAATTTTTGCGTGAGGTTGTTGCGGGTAGAATAACTTTAACCAAAGACACCTTAATTAGAATGGCTGAACTTAGGCGTAAGGTTGAAATAAACGCGATTAACGACTGGAACGAAACTGTAAAGTCTGGACGAGCTGATCCTTTGATAGATTCAAGTCAAGGTTTGTTGACTAGAACTCCCATACCTGTCCCTGTCAGTGTTTTAGAACAAGCAGACAACTTATAGTAGGTAACTTAGAATGGCAGAAGAAGTTAACGTCAGTGAAGAGACTACAGTAACTACTCTTCCTCCTCTTTCCGAGACAGCCGGACCAATGACAACGGCTAATTGGTTAGTAGAGAACAAAGGTTCTAGCGACAATCCTCAGTGGCAAAGTGTTAAGAGAAGGTACGATGCTTTAAGATCAGGTGAGCCTGTTGCAGCGACTGTCTCAGTCGATCCTACAACTGACATGGGCTTTATTGAAAGTATTAAGGAATCCTTCACTGGAACTGCGCGTGAAACTGAGAGCACGAGAACGTTGCCCTCTTACACTAAAATGCCTGAGCTTAATCAAATACTTAGTATAGACACAGCACAAACCGCCGCTGGTTTAATACAAGGCACGCCAGAGGAAATGGCTCAGATTATCACTGCCCAGTTCCCTAATGTGCAAATGCGTCAAGACGAGAAAGGAAATTATATTTTTAAGTCTAGTCAAGACGGTAAGGACTATGTAATAAAGCCGGGTTTTGGCGAAGGAGATCTGACACGCTTTGCCGGACAAACTGCTTTGATGGCTCCAGCAGCGGTTGTTGCAGGTGCAGCAGCAGCAGTGGGTGCTCCAGCAATTCCCGTTATAGCAACAGGGGCAGCCCTTTACGGCCTTTCTTCAGCAGGCTATCAACTTTTACAAAAAAGCGTGGGTGGAGAATTTAATTTCTTTGATGTAGCTATGGATACACTCGCTCCTGCTGGAATTGAGTCTTTTGGTTTGGGCTTAAAGACAGTCGCAGGGAACGTTATTCCTATCATCAAAAACACATGGTCGAAAGCCACTAATAAGTTTAGGCCCCCTGAAGAAGTAGGCACACTAGCTAATAAGACAGATGACGAAATACAAGTTCTTTTTAATAGGGCTAAAGACGGGGACATAGATGCCCAACAAGATCTTGCAAAACTTGGGCAAACTGATTTGGAAACTATTGCTGCTGCGGAAAAGCTAGGCATTGGAGAATACTTACAACCAGATCATGTCAGCACAGACAGTCAATTTATAGAACTAATGCAACTTATAAAGAGTTGGAAGGGCAGCACAGCAAGAAAAGAAGAACTTGTGGGGCTGCAAAAGTTAGGTGATGAAGTAATTGAAGCGGTGGAAACAGCAGGTGCTCAAACCCCCGGTGACATGAGTAGGACCGTATATACTCGATTACAAGATAAGATTAATACTCTGGGGGCTAAATCCGACGAACTTTGGACAAATTTTAGAACAGCGACGGGGATTGAAGGAGCAAGCGATGTCGCCACCGTAACCTTTAATCCTGAAACTCTTTTAACACGAATCCAAACAAAACTTGCACGGAACAATAATAATTTAAGCCTTTTACAAAAACATGAAAGAGATTTTTTGCGTATTTTTTCTCCTAAAGAAATAATTGAAGATAAGGAAGTAGTAGGAATTGAATTGCCTACCCTTGATATGTTTGAAAGTTTTAGAAGGAAATTAACGGAGGGACTGGACCAAAAAGGCTCGTACATGAACGAAGAAGCGGGTTCTTTAAAGAAATTTTACGCAGAACTGTTAGATGAAGAACGCAAAGCTGTGCAGGAAAATTTTGGCGCAGATGTCTTAGCAGATTTTGACTTAGCTAGACAGACTAGCGCGTTGAGGTTTGGCGCTATTGACGATCAAATTTCAATTTTTGGTAAAAAAGCCAGCGAGTATTTAGGCGGTTCTCTTAATCAAGGGATGAAAAATCTTTCTAAAGGAGATGCAGAAGCTTTTGTGAAGTACATGGACGCTATTCCTGAAGAAGATCGTGCCAACGTACTGATGACTGGTTTAAAAATGCAATTTGGTAATTCTACCAAAACAGGGAAGCTTAACTTCAATACGTTTAGCAAATGGTATGAGAGCGTCTTAGCAGAAAAAGAAGCCTATGGCGTTATGCAAAAATACTTACCTCCTGAAACTCTTGATATGTTTAATAACATTTATAAAGTTTCCAGTTCTATTAATAAAGCTTTACAGGAAAGAGTTTATAATGGCGCAACTATGCAGCTAACTGATTTGCTAACGGCGGAAGGAGTTATGAGCGGGGTCTATGACTTAGCTAAGAACGTCGGCAAGTTAGGCGCGGCAGAAGCCGTTTCTAGCACTGTTGTAGGGTTACCGGGAGCAGCAATAGCTGCTGCACTTATACGCAGCATGGGAACAAGAACGCCTTCCCGTCAAATCCAAGAAGAAGCTTTGAAAGCTGCGGACAATTTACTCTTATCTCCGGCTTTTATGAATATGGTTAAGGATGAATACACGGACGAAACCATTCGACGGTTTGGTATGAGTGCCGCATGGCAAAGGTTTGCGAAGAAAGTAGGCATAAACCCAGAGTCTGGGGGAGATTTTGTTCGAGCCATTAGAACATCCACAATTCAAGCCGTCACTGGGTCAGAAGTAGGGGTAGAAGAATCAGAGGAAGTTGAGGTCACTGTTCCTCCACCTCAAGCAAACGTCGCGCCTCCCACTCGCGGTGTACCAGCATTAGGTGGAGGAACACCTGCTCCCCCACCCGTGGCTCAAGGGCCAGCCGGACCAACGAGTCGAGAGATGTACGACTCGCTGTTTCCTTTTGGCTAGGCTGCCTCCTCTTTCTTAGGCACATATTCCCCCAACATAGGATTCACGATCTTTGCTCTCAGGATAGTGTAAATGTCCTTGAACGCTTGACCGTGAGGCTTTCTCCAAGTTTTCTTTAACCACCGACAACGTGGTCCAAACTTGTGTTGAACATGGTGTGCTACCTCGTGTGCTACCGACATCCATAAGTCTTCCTCAAGACTCTTGGTATAACGTCCGCCGATCACGGGGCATTTATCAAAAGCATCATACTCTTTGTGCCAACCACTTTTTCCGTGTTGCCAGTAGGCAAGGTTGATTTGAATGACATCCCTGCCTCCGTAAGTCGCTACGCTGCACCATCCTTTGTTCACAACTTTGGTGCAACTTACAGCCTCAATGACATGATGCTTCTTGATGCCAAGCTCATAATCCTTGCACTTGAGGTGATTCATGCAACGCCTGACCATCCGTTCAATCAGCTTTTCTTCAGCAGTCTTAGCGTACACTGGGACTTTAGTGAAAACAGGCCCATCAGCTCCATTTAGGTTCATGTAGGTTTTATACCTCACTACTTTCCTTTTCATTTACTTTCTCCTTTCTTTTCTATGGTTGTAAGTTTGGCATTCTTTGGTAATCTCTTTCTGCCCAGACTGGGCGAGTAAAAATATAACCACTTACTGCCTTCCTTATAAATCCAACCTGCGCTATTCCCAAAGTCACTGTGATACCACACGGGTTTCCATCCTCTGTTTCTAACTTTGCGAACAGTTGGGTCTTTGATAAACCATTCTGATTTATTCATTTCTTTCTCCTGTATTGTTAAAGAACTGTACAATCAAAGTACATGCGTATTATATCAAATGGGTTTTTGCATTTTTTACAAAACCAAGAAAAAAACAGAAAATACGCTTTACAGGCCAGTGTCCATCACACGAAAAAAAAGCTTGACACCGAGAAAAATAGACTCAAAACCTCAATAAAAAGACATGCGGCACTATCGTAGGCCAGTGTTTATGCGGGGTAAATTTTTTTAAAAAAGTTATTTTTGGCTTTTGTGAAATTCGTCTACTCGTCGCAGCCAAGTGTCTTTATACTTTTGAAACTCTCTGCCTGCCGTAGAAAATTCATCCGTGCTTCCGTCCCTCACTGCCATAAGGATAACTGCGTTGTCGATTTGGGTTCCGTGCAGTTCATCGTGTGCAAGCGCGTAGGCGGCAAGTTGACAAAAGTAATCATTAATCCACTGCCGTTTCTTTGGTCTGTTAGATTGTTTAAAATCAATAATCGCAGGTTTGTCTCGGTACACGCCAACTAAATCAGTAGTCCCTGCATACTTCTCAGGGTAGTAGAGCGACACCTCACTGCCCCAAATCTCATTTATGTTTTGAAAGTAACGGTTGATCAAGCGATAGCCCATCTCATAGCCTTTGACCATTTGCCAATTGGTAGGTCTTGGTAAATCCCGATAGGCCACCATCCTCTCAATTACGTTGTGCATGTGAGTGCCCACAGCAGCAGCCTCGTTTTTGATTCGATCCGCTTCCTCCTGACCAACCCTCTCGATCCACGCATCAAGGGCCTCTCTATCCTCTTTTGTAGCGGACAATATGGTGGTAACACTTGGCAGCTTTTGTTTTCCATAGACGTAGTGACGACCTTCTGGAGTGTCATTCTGCCGGAGAGAGACATAAGTAAACTTTTTACGAAGAGGTATCAGATCAACCATTGTTTCAGCTCCTCACCCAACACTTGATTGGCAATATCAATTTTGCCCCGTAAGGCTTTAACAATTTTTTCATCAACCGTATCAGGGGAGATGAGGTCAACATAAGTCACTGAACGGGTCTGTCCGATGCGGTGAGCGCGGTCTTCTGATTGCAGCCGGACTTCAAGATCAAAGCTGTTGCTGTAGTAGACCACCGTGTCAGCAGCGGTAAGCGTGAGGCCATAGCCTCCAGTGCGTGGATTGCCAACAAAGAACCGCAGCTCACTTTCTGGGTCCTGAAACTCTTTGACCACCCGCGCTCTCTCGTCGTCATCTGTATCTCCGTAGTAAGTTCCCACGGCACTCATGCCATACTCCTTTTGAAGTGCCAATTTTATGGCGTCAATATCATGGCGGTAGTTTGCCCATATAATCACCTTGTCAGAAGCCTCTTCTATCACGGAGAGCAGTTCCTCTATGCGTTTGCTAGGGACAGAGACTACGCGGTCATCGTCCAGTTTGACGTGTCCGCAGACTATCTGGTGCAGTCTCATCAATTGCGTCAAAGCATTGACAGTTGTCACCATGCCGTCTTTGAGTAACGCAAGAGCCATCGTCTTCATCTCGCTATACGCTTTCTCTTGCTCCTTTGTAAGAGGCACTTCCCTCTTTATATACACCTTTTCAGGCAGATCAAGACATTGATCCTTGCGTATGCGGTAGCTGAATCGGTCCAGCTTTTCTTTAAGTTCGTCCAACTTACGGTATCCGACAACCTTCTTAAAGCTGTGCGAACCCATATTCTTTTCTACCATCACAGCGTACCGAGCACGAAAGGCATAATAGCTGGTGGAGTTGAGGCACTCAGGATGCAGGAAGTCGCATTGTTGAAACAAATCCAACGGTGAACGGGTTACAGGGCTGCCCGTCATTATTCTTTTAAAACGCGCCTCTTTCCCTACCTTAACCGCGTTCTTGGCACGTTTAGCAGTAGGCGTTTTGATCGTGGTCGATTCGTCAATGGCCATAAAACAATTGGTGCTCCTGACAAAACGAGTGGCATACTCAACCCCCTTGGGCGTGCTCAAAGCCTCAATGTTCATCACTAAGATTTTGAGGTCTTCAGTCACTTCCCACAGGGATTCAAGTTTTGCTTTTTCAGCTTTGCGCGGTGCAGGTAGCCATAGGGCTGTCCTGTGTATAATGTGATCAGGTAAATGCTTAGGCAATTCAAGGTTCACCCAATTACGATAGACACCTTTAGGTGCGATGATCAAGGCACTGTTGATGGCTCCACGGTCATAAAGCATCGAAAAGTTATTTATGACCATAAAACTTTTGCCTGTGCCCATGTCCGCAAATAAGGCAGCAACAGGCTTACGCCAAAATCTTTGCAGATACGCACGCTGATGATCATACGGTTCGTTTTTAAACCGATAGGTCTGTAAATATTTATTTTCCATTTTATTTCTTCTTTCTATTGTGTTTCTAGCTGACTATTGTACACTACTCGAACCATTAAGAGAAAGGAGAATGAAATGGGTAAAGTGTACGTCGTGTCTGAAACTGGTAAGCATAACATTGCTCCAGCTTTAGAGTACGGTGAAATTGAGGTTGTATTACCTCCGTCTCAAGCGCAAGTTATTTTTTCGTCGGGTCCGACTGTTGCGCGAGTCAAAAGATCATTGGAAACCTTTAGCGATGAGGACTATTTGTTATTTATTGGCGACCCTACTGCGATTGCAATTATGGCAACGGTAGCGGCCAGTAAAAACCACGGTAGATTTAAGTGCCTTAAATGGGACAAGCAGGAACGTCGTTACATACCGATTCAAATTGACTTGTTCAATAGAGGAGATGTGGAGGATGCTTGATTTTGAAAAGGACGCAGAGGCGTTACAACTGAAAGATGAAGACATCAAGGGCGTTAGTGCTCTTGCAAAAAAAGCTAAAGAACTGCAAGCCGAGGTCGATGAACTTGACGCAGTTGTTAAAGAAAGAAGAAATCAACTAAAAAAATTGACGGAGGAAACAATACCGGAAGCTCTCACTGAGCTTGGTATGCAAAGCTTCATCATGGAAGATGGAAGCCGCGTGGAGGTTAAACCTTTTTACTCGGCCAGTATTCCTGCGGCGAGAAAGGCCGAGGCTTTTCAATGGTTGCGAGATCACAAGATGGACGATCTTATTAAGAACACTGTCTCTGTGAGGTTTAGCAGAGGCGAAGACGAGCTTTGTTCTCGTCTAATTAATCTACTTGGTGAGCAGGGCTATCCAGCCGAGCAAGCTGAGAAGATAGAACCCATGTCGTTAAAAGGTTGGGTTCGTGAGCAGGTTGAACGAGGCGCGGAACTACCGACAGACTTGTTTGGCGTGTTCATTGGAAAGAAAGCAACGATAAAATCATAATGAAAAAAGGTATAAAGATATGACAGAAAAGAAAAAAGTAGCTGAGAAAAAAGAAAATGCGGTGGTTGAATTAACCAATACATTTGAGCAAGACAGCACCACGTTTGATGGGATGACAACGGAGGATATGGCGCTGCCGTTTTTGCGTCTACTCACCAACATGTCGCCACAGATTGGAGAGGTGCAGGGTGCTCAACCCGGCATGATTTTTAACACAGCAACAAATGAGTTGTTTGCAGGCGATCAAGGTGTGCTTGTAGTTCCCTGTCAATATGTTCGGCAATATATTGAATGGGCGCCCCGTGGAGGAGGCACAGGCGCACCTGTAAACATCTACCCTGCAACATCGGACATTCTGAGCAAAACACACAAGGAACCGGGCGATTACAAGGATTACCTCGAAAACGGTAATTACATCGAAGCAACGGCCAACCATTATGTGTTAATTGTTTCAGATGACCGCACACCGGAGCCTGCGTTGATTAGCATGAAATCGACTCAACTTAAAAAGTCGAGGAAGTGGAACTCAATGATGGTATCGGTGAAGATGAAAGGAAGTGGTGGAAAAATGTTCACCCCTCCGATGTTCTCGCAGATTTATCGTCTCACAACGACGAGCGAGTCCAATGACAGAGGTAAGTGGCATGGGTGGGATATTGTGCGCGTGGGCGCTGTTGAAAGTGCAGCGGTGTACGAAGCAGCCAAAGCGTTTTCCGCATCCATCAAAGATGGTGAGGTTGATGTCAAACACGAAAGCGACGATAAGGGCGCGGACGGGGAGACTCACGATCTTTTCTAAAAACTTACGTCGGGGCGAAAGCCCCGACGCTTTTTACAACGAGAAAGAAGAATGGATTTCCTGTCCAGATTCAAAGAAATTTTTTGGGGCCTTGATTGTGCTTATGGCACGTACAAAATTGAAGGCACTAACGAAAAAAATAAACAAATTGGCAAAGGTTTTGTGGTCAGAAAACCGCCTACGGATGATCTTTGGAAAAAGCATTTGGACGGCGATGAGCCGTCATTGGGCATCATTCCCATACGTGAAGACAATTCTTGCACGTGGGGAGCAATCGACGTGGACCAGTACCCGCTCGACCTTCAGGAGTTGGTTGAAAAGGTAAAAAAATTAGAGTTGCCTCTCGTGACCTTCCGCAGTAAATCGGGAGGAGCGCATGTGTACGCCTTCACAAAAAAACCTGTGCCTGCGATTGACATGCAAAAATACCTTAATGCGTGTGCTGCTTTGTTGGGACAAAGTGGCAGGGAGATTTTTCCCAAGCAAAGTGAAATCCTAGTAAAACGCGGTGATACCGGAAATTTCCTAAACCTGCCATTCCACGGGGCTTCTAACGGAAAAACCTTACGCTATGCTCTAAATCCTGATGGGACGGCGGCTACGCTTGAGGAGTTTTTCAAGCTTTACGAGGACAATGTTCAAGAGACGCTCAAACCCCCTAAAAAGAAAAAGGTAGAGAACGATCCGCTCAAGGACGGCCCTCCCTGTTTACAGGCCCTCTGCGCGCAGGGCTTTCCAGAAGGCACGCGCAACAATGGTTTGTTTTCACTAGGCATCTTTTTGAAAAAAGCTTTCCCCGAAAAATGGGAAGACAAGCTATTGGAATTCAACATGAAGTTCTTTCAGCCTCCCCTCGGTATACAGGAGTTGCAGGTTGTCTCTCAACAGCTTCAAAAAAAGGACTATAAGTATAAGTGCAAGGATGAACCGATAAAGTCTTTCTGCAACAGCAGTTTATGCCGCGCACGAAAGTACGGCATAGGCGGGGATGGTCCTGACTCTCCCCAGCTTGCTTCACTGAGCAAGTACAACTCGGAGCCGCCCTTATGGTTCTTGGACGTGAACGGTAAGCGGGTAGAGCTAGAAACGGACAACCTTTTTAATCAGTTAAACTTTCAACGTGCATGTATGGAGAGGCTTAACGTATTGCCTCCTACTATGAAAAAGCCCGACTGGGAGTCACTGATTAATGAGCTTTTGACGGAGATGGTTGAACTGGAGCAGATTACCGAGGCCAGTGAAGATACGAAAATCTCAGGACGATTTATGGATTTGGTGGAGGAGTTTACCACTCACTTGCAACAGGGCATTGAGCGCGAGGAAATTCTTCTTGGACGAGTGTGGACGGACGAAGAAAACGGAGAGGTCTTTTTTAGGATCAAGGACCTAGAGGCACATTTGAAACGCAGTAACTTTTCGGGCCTGTCCCTGCCAAAAATCTCTCAACGGTTGCGTGATATGGGCGCTGTTCCGACAAGTCTTTCTCTCAAGGGACGCACGACACGGTTATGGAAGATGCCTGTCTTTGAGAAGCAGGACACTACGTTTGATTCCCCTACCCAATACGACGATGTGCCTTTCTGATGATTACCAAAGTTTTTGGTCCACCCGGCTCTGGGAAGACGACTTACCTACTGGACGCTGTTGAAAAAGAACTTCAACAAGACGTTCCCTCCTTGGATATCGGCTATTTTGCGTTTACGCGCAAGGCGGCCCACGAAGCGCGCGACAGGGCTATCAAGAAGTTTCCCCATCTGAGCGCAGACATAGATTTCCCGTGGTTCAGGACACTGCACAGCCTCGCCTACTTTTGTTTAGGGGTTGAGAACAAGGATATGCTGACTCCACAGGATTACGCTGAGTTCGCCAAAAGCGTGGGGCTAGAGGTAAACACGAGCACTGATGGCGAGGAGTTTGTCGTCCGAGCAGATAACGCGATTATGAACGAAATTAACATTGCGCGTATTCGCGGCACGGATTTGCATACGCACTATAACCAGAGTGCCTTGGACATTGAGTGGTTCCATTTTGAGTACATTGAGCGAAGTTATCGTAAGTTCAAAGAAGCCAAGATGTTGATGGATTTCACGGACCTGCTTGAGCAGATTGTGCAACAGCCTGAGCGACTCCCGACCCTCCGAGCTTTGATCATTGATGAAGCGCAAGACCTGAGTTTACTTCAGTGGAAACTTGTTATGTGCTTGTCAGAACGTAGTGAAAAGACTATTATCGGAGGCGATGATGACCAAGCGGTATATGTCTGGGCGGGGGCTGATGTAGAAAGCTTTTTAGGGTGCGAGGGAGAGACCAAGATACTCAACCAAAGTTATCGAGTGCCGTCCAAGGTTCATTTTCTTGCGGACAAGATTGTGCAACGAATCCAGAAGCGGCAGCCCAAAGCATGGGCGCCCCGCACGGAAGGCGGCGAGATCAACTACTACAACGATTACCAGCAGGTGGATATTAGCAAGGGCGAGTGGCTCATCATGGCCAGCACAAACTACATGCTCAATGACCTGCACCATTGGATCAAGAGCCAAGGGTTACTATTCGAGCGTCACGGGCACAAAAGCGTATCGGACACTATTTTGACTGCTGTGGTTGGTTGGGAACGGCTACGGGCTGGTCAAGAGGTGAATTTTAGCGTGCTGAAACCCATATATAAGTATTTAGGTGTGGGGATGGTCAAGCGTGGCCACAGGGGATTGAAGAAGGCAGACCCTGAAGGTTTGTTTTCAATGGACGAATTGAAGGAGAACCACGGGCTAGAGACTGACGCGATCTGGCACGAGGCGCTAGGCAAGATTGGCGAGGACAAGCGTGATTATCTTGTGGCCGTGCTGCGACGCGGAACCAAACTCAGTGCCAAAGCCCCTATTCAGTTGTCCACGATTCACGGGGCGAAAGGAGGAGAGGCTGACAATGTGCTGCTGCTCACGGACCTTTCACCAAAGTTTGCAAAAGAATACAGTAGAAATGCCGATAGCTTAAATCGTCTGCTTTATGTAGGCGTAACCCGCACAAGGCAAAGTTTGCATATTGTGCGACCCCAGAAAGAAGAAAGAGGATTTAGGTTTTGAGCAATTTGTTCCCTCCCAGCAGCGAGTGGCTGCCCCCTACTGGTTTTCCTGACTTATCAGAAGCTAAGGAAATCGCTATTGATTTAGAAACTTGCGATCCAAACATGGATCAATTTGGACCCGGCTGGCCAAGAAAAGATGGCTTCATCGTCGGCTATGCAGTTGCTGTGGACGGGTGGTGCGGGTATTACCCCATTGCACACGAAGGCGGCGGCAATCTTGACAAGAAGATGGTTGAGACGTGGGTGCAGGAAATCTTGCTACTGCCGTCGGATAAGGTTATGCACAACGCGGCCTACGATCTTGGGTGGCTTTTGGCGTCGGGCTTTGAGGTCAAGGGGCAGATCATCGACACGATGATAGCTGCTGGCTTGGTGGATGAGAACCGATTCAGCTATGCGCTGAACTCCCTTGGATTTGACATGCTCAAAGAAGTGAAGTCCGAGGAGGCTTTGAAACAGGCGGCGGCAGATTGGAATGTCCACGCTAAAAAGGAGCTATGGAAACTTCCTGCGAATTTCGTGGGCGAATACGGTGAGCAGGATGCTGCCCTGACATTGAAGCTTTGGCATCACTTACAGGTGCTTCTGCGGCAGGAGGAGGTTGAAAGCATTTTTGAGCTAGAGCGTGATCTATTGCCTGTGTTAGTGGGCGTGACTCACAAGGGTATACGCTTTGACAGAGCGAAAGCCGAGCAGCTTATTGATGAGCTGCAAAAGCGGGAGAAAGCTCTTGTGCAGCAGATTCGCAAGGCTTCTGGCACGCCCGTCGATATTTGGGCGGCGGCAAGCATCTCCAAGGCTTTCGACGCTGTAGGTCTGGACTACCCAAAAACCGACAAAGGTGCGCCCAGTTTTACCAAGAGTTTTTTGGAAGGGTGTGAGCATGATTTAGCGCGCAACATAGTAGAGGCGCGGGAGGTGAACAAGACACACAACACTTTTCTCAAGCCCTATCTTGATTTTTCGGAGGCTGACGGGCGTGTTCACTCTCACATCAATCAGCTACGGGGGGATTTTGGCGGCACACGGACGGGCAGGCTGTCGATGGCACAGCCTAATCTTCAGCAGGTTCCAGCACGGCATCCGGTGATAGGGCCTATGGTCCGAGGGCTTTTTCTTCCTGAAGAGGAGGAGCTGTGGGCAGCTAATGATTTCAGTTCGCAGGAGCCAAGGCTTCTGTTGCACTATGCCAACCTGTTGAATCTTAACGGTGCTGACAAAATGGTACAGGCTTATCAGGATGATCCCGACACGGATTTTCATCAAATGGTTGCGGACATGGCAGGGGAGGCAGTTAGCAGAAAAGAGGCCAAGATAATTGGGTTGGGCCTCATGTATGGAATGGGGAAATCCAAGTTAGCCGCCTCGTTGGACATGGACCTAGAGTCAGCTTCTGAGCTTATCAACGAGTTCCACGAAAAGGTCCCGTTCTTACGGGGCACGATCAACGCCGTTCAGAAAAAAATAGAGCATCCCGCATCTGGCGGGGCTATCCGTACTTTGCTTGGACGCAAGTGTCGATTCCCTTTATGGGAGCCGCAGCAATGGGGCATCAACAAAGCGTTGCCTTACGAAGAGGCTTACGCGAAATATGGAGCACGCATCAAGCGCAGTATGACCTATAAGGGGCTGAATAGATTGATCCAGGGAGGGGCAAGCGATCAGTGTAAGAAGGCTTTGTTACAGTTGCATCAAGCGGGATACGACATCCTGTTGCAGGTGCATGACGAGATAGCACTGAGCGTTAAGAGTAAGGAGGAGGCTGAGGAAGCAGCAAGCCTAATGC
>Ga0209645_1000945_pt1 | contig 14777 bp, 13 predicted proteins | sample ETNvirenome_6_30_FD_184070 | JGI IMG/M metagenome (GOLD analysis project Ga0209645, IMG submission 184070) | Marine viral communities from the Pacific Ocean - ETNP_6_30 (SPAdes) (version 2) | ecosystem: Environmental > Aquatic > Marine > Oceanic | place: Pacific Ocean | collected 2013-06-19
TCGCTCCTATTATTACTGTGTCACCATCATTGGAAATAGAAACAGAAAATCCAAACTTATCACCACTCTGTAGATCACTCGATACTATCTTCTGTTGTTGCGACCAAGTTGTTCCCGATTTAGTAAAAATGTAAGCGGCACCTTTGTTGCTCTCTTGTTCTGCGCCTACAACTATTGTGTTACCATCACCAGAAATATCTAGGCTCCGTCCAAAATAGTCAGTACCTACTGTATCACTACCTGTTAACTTCTGTAGCTGAGTCCAAGTCGTCCCAGAACGAGTAAAAACGTAGGCAGAGCCTCCGCTTGTATAATAAGAACCTACTACTGCCGTATTTCCGTCATTAGAAATAGCAACATATTCACCAAAATAATCAGTAGTACCTGCATCACTAGCCTTTATTTTCTGTTGCTGAGACCAGCTTGTACCAGAACGAGTAAAGACATAGGCAGCACCTTCATGTGTGTTAACAGAGCTTTCAAGATTCGCCCCTACTATCACCGTGTCTCCATCATCATCCAAGGCAACAGATTTTCCAAAAGCCCACCCCCCTGAATCACTTTTATATATGTGGGCTTGCTCGGTACTGTTTGCCCAACTTGTGAATGATAGAGTAAAGTCTGCAACCGAAGTCGCTGCATTGATGTTATCAGATACAGTAAAGGTTATACTGAAAGTCGTGGCATTGGATGAATGAGGTGTAATAGTAAACACATTCTCATTTGCGCCCGTGCCTTGCGTAACAGTAGTGCCGTTTAAGCTCCCTGTTGTTACACTATGAGTATATGTTAAATCTGTGCCTTCATCTGCATCAGACGCCGTAACAGTAATAACAGTGTTGGTGCCTCCCTCTAAATCAAAAGGGCTAGTATTGCTGGACGCATCAGCTACACTTGAAATAGTTGGCGTGGTGTTGATAACTGCAATTCTATACCAGCCGTTACCGTTGTTTTGATACAGCGAAGTGTTAGAACTAACGTAGGCTAGATCACCCGCCGAAGGGCTGGATGCATTAAGCAAGTAAGTAGCATTTGCGGGAGTCCCATCTGTACCAGAGAGACCTGTGTAGACTGTGACCCCAGAGCCACTAGAGGCATCTGCGAACTCCAGAGAGCTACCGTTAGAGGCTACTTGTAATACCTGCCCCGCTGACCCCAAGGAGCTTGGCGTATCAGTTAAATCAGTTAGGGTTGAGGCAGCTTCTGCCAGCGCTCCATGTTCGACCACTTCAATCTTATCGCCTGTGACGGGGGCCGCATTGGTTAGGTCTATGCTGGTTCCATTGGTAGCCGTGCAATCGGTGCCAACTAATAATTTAACGCCGTTGAGAAATACGGCGACTTTATTAGCAGTATAATCTGTGGTGAGTATCTTCGAGGACGTATTATATTCTGATGAGGTGCCGACAGTGAATATATTAGAAGAATACTGAGAAGCAAAAGGCGCACCGTATTCCACGATTGTAACAATGTCAGATGCGGCACAAGCTGAACCAAGCACCACAGACGTACCGTTTGTTGCAGTAAAATCAGACGCTGCAAGTTTGGAACCATTGAGGAATACTTGAATATTTCCCGCCGTGTAGGCTGGTAAAGCGGGACTAGAGGATGCATTAAAAGTGGTTGTCGATGTGCCAGTGTACTCTGTTTGCCTAATAGGATCAGACAGAGTGGAGCCACTGCCACCACCACTACTTGCTGGGGGAGTGTAGCTAAACACACCTGACGTGTTGTCATAGGTTAGAGTGCCAGAACCAGATGCGGTATTTTGGGTAACAGACAGGTCGGTAAGAGCTATACCGCCGCCGCCAGAGGCTGCTTCCCACGTCATGCCGCCAGTGTTACCAGAACGGGCCGTAAGCACATAACCGTCTGTCGGGCTGTTACTTACTTTGAGGTTGGCTTCATCAACTACGTTATCGGAAATGACCGTTGCGCCATCGCCTGTAGAGGTTACCTCGCCGCTATGGTTGGGGTGTGTGTAACTGGTGATCTCACTGGCATTTGCAAGGTTGATCCAGTTACCACCGTGAGCGAAGACCATGCGACCAATGCCGTGGACATGGGCAATCATGCCGTGGTTATCACTGGCGCTGGGTAAGTCAGAAGTAGCCGAGTAGACGTGTACGGTCTGCAAATCAGCAGCGGTTGGCGCAATGAAAAGCGTCGAGCTACCAGACAGGTTTATACGGTTATTGGAATTAGACGAGGCAGATACGTTGGCGTCTGAGCGGCCTGTCAGAGTATCGGGAGAACCTGTGGCGTAGGTGCCTAGTCCAATCTCAAAATTAGAGCCATCCTCAATAACGTAACGGACGGAATCTCCGTTGGAGAGACCGCCCTCAGAAAGTGTTTGGAAGCCACTGACCGCCGACCCCAGAGTTAAGGTCGTAGCGGTGCTGCCCGTTGTCGAGCAAGTGACTTTTATTCGATCACCAAAAAGTGCCATTGAGAAACCTTAGTCTAAGGCTATAGAGATGGAGCCAGCGGGGAAGCGCAGAGTATCGCCATTGTTGATGGTTTTGGTGGCATCTAAAGCGCCAATGAAGAACGGACGACGTTGCTCTACGGCGGCCAAATTATTACCACTCGTCCCAATACTTACGCTACTGCCAACAGGGTACTTGGCGTAGCGGTTGTGAGAAATTGCGTTGGTGTCAGTATCACCGCCCGCAAAAATGGCAAAGTGAGTGATGTCACCCCAGTTCGCAGAGGCTTCTGGGAACTCTACAGCAGTGCTATTTGTGATGGTCGTAGTGCCACTAGACGTGGATGCCGAATTAAATTGGATGCGAGGGCGGTAAGAGTACCCATTATTAACATAGCTAGTTTTGCTTGAGTCATTACCGCTGGCGTATCCCGGTTCTTGTGAACCTGCGTCATCCTCATTATTCCCAGTGCCGCTGCCGCCAAACGCTGAAGTCGAAACGCCCATATAGAACTGTTTATTAACCGCACTATTGTCCCAAAAAGTCCAACCAGTTTGAAAACCATTTAGGCCCATAAGATTGGTCAAATTTTCCTTGCCGTTGTTAAAACCATTAAAGGTATTAGTGTTAAGAGCATTCGGTTGAGTTATATCAAAATCACCCGACGCAATCCTAAACTGATCCCCAATATTCGTAGTTACAGCCGCACTAAATGACCCAATCATTAAAGGCTTTTGACCATCGCTGGCATCGATGCTCGAGGAACTTGTCCCATTCGACGGGAGTGAGTCTTCAAACAAAGCCCAGTAAGCAATATTGCCCCAATTACTTGAAGTGGCTTGGGAAAAATTTATTGCCGAGGCATTTGTAGCGCCATCAGTAGTGTCTTCGAAATTATTATATACATTGACCCGACTATAGCCGTTGCCGTTGTAGTTAGTGCCAGATGTTCCCGGTTCTTTTGCCAACGCTTGTGAAGCCGTATCCGACTCCGAAAACGCTGTTGTCGAGATACCCAAATAGAGTGACGTGAGTTTGGTCATCTCAGTCACTCCAAAGATGTGATCCAGCAGCTTTCGCTCCATAAAATCGGTGAGAATAGCCATCTGGCGCTCCTAATTAGTCGATGTTGATGTCCAGATCACCAGCAGGGATGCGGAAGATGTCCCCAGACGAGATCGACTTGTCTGTAGTGAGTTGCGCATGTGCAATCATATCGGACGCTGTACCGCCAGTAGCTGCTGGCATAATCATAACCGCTACCACATCGCTGCCGTAAGAGGCCGTGGCTTCTGGAAATTCGATTGCAGCAGAGTTGGACGCATTGTTACCAGAAACCGTGAAAGTCACGGACTGACGGGCGTATGCTGTTCCAGAGGTCGATACTTCGGTTCCGAGCGCTGAGTCCGTGGGATCACTGGTGCATAATGCCACAAACCAGTTTGTAGGGCGAGTAACGCTATCGGTGGTTAAAAGATATTTGAGAGTGTGGGTCTCAAAACTATCGGAAAGTGACATGAGATTCTCCTCAGATTGTCATTGAAAATGAGGAGACACTGACGCTATCCCCTACGACTAGATTGATATTGGAAAGGGTGAGGTCACCACCACCACCCGTTCCTGAGACAGTGCCAGAGAACACTTCATTCCCCGCCTTGTCGAAAACTTTAAAAGTAGAAGCCAACCCTGTGTTGATAGAATTATCTCTAGTTACAGGATTGGCTAAAACTGTCCCCGCGTTGGCAGAACCAAATGCAGGGTTTGATAAAGGCAATGTACCCAATTCGTTGTTGCTGGCGTCGAATATCTGAATATTTGCAGTGCCGCTGCCAACGTCGATTAGATCGACTATTGCATCTAGTGCGGCGTTCTTTGCAACTGTTGCGAGAGTAATAGCCATTGCCTAAATCAGCTTTTTATTAAGCTAAGTTATACTGAGCCGTAAACAGAGCTTCGGGGCGTAGGATTTTACGTCCGTATAGGTTAAGTCCACGCACGATGTCGCGGAAGGTCGATGGTGAGCGGAAAGTCTCAACTTTGTTGATCTGTTGAGCCATAGCCGCTGAACTTGAGTGACCCGCCAATACAATCCCGAAGTTTTCGCGAGACCCTGCTGATGCTGTTGTTCCACCACCTGTTCCGAAGAAAGGTAGGTTGTTTGAAACGTAGATAGTCATGCCGCGAATTTGCTGTGGCATACGACCATTGCGAAGTTCATCACCACCACCGAAATCGGCGTTAATGAGTTTTGATGAGGAATCCATCAACACTTCTTTAAACACGGGGTCAATTACCATCCAGCGCCCGTCACTATCGACGTTAGCCTCATCCATCTTACGCATGATGCGGTTCATGATAGCGAGAGGGCTAGTGATAGCACCTGTACCACCATCCGCTGCGATTGGGATAGATGTTGTTGCAAGCGTATCGGCATCAGTTGTACCTGAGAGGTTTGTCCCGCCAAAGTCTGTGATGTCGAGCTTATTTGCCGCTAACAGTTCGTCCGAACCTGCTGACGTGTCTGCTTTAGTACCATTAACTGTAGAGTTAACAACCCATGCAGTATCACCAGAGTTACGTGCATAACCAGACATGTACCCCATAACCTCACGGTCTAGAGAGTCACGCAGTTTGTAACCTGCGCGGTCTGATGCAAGGTCCATCCAGTTGATGTGAGTCAGACTTGCTTCCAAATCATCTAGGCCAAACGCAAAATAGTTACTTTTGTCGATGACCATTGAAAATTCGGTATCAGTGATGTCTTGCTCATCAACCTTTGTACCACGCTCATATGCAGTGATTGTGATATCTGGCTCTTTGATCACCTTGATCGTATCGCCGAAGTTACTAATCTCACCCCAATAATCGGTGTTAACGATATCTTCGACTGTAGAGCTTTTGCGAAAGGCAAGCTGTACAGCTTTTGAGAAGATAGTTGGGGAGAAGTTACCTGAGTTGAGGTTCGTATAGTTAGAACCAGTATAAGATGTGGCGGCAAGCGCCTTTGCATATGCCATTTCAATATACTCCTATATGGCAAGTGGGCCAGAAGGTCGTAAAAGTGGCGCTTCGATCACACGGGTAGCCCTTATGGGGGCCGTGCAAGCGGTAGACTTTTCTTCTGAATTTTGAGGAAGGTTAGGTAAAAGGGTGGACCTTAGTTAGGTGGCCTTTATTACCTATTATTATAGCACATTTTGTGCTGAAAGTAAACTACCTAGCTGCGCCAGAAAGATCGTAGACGATCTCACCTTTGCGCTGTTGCTCTTGGATAGCTTCCTTATTTTTTTCAAATTCCGCATCGCTCATTGCTGCAATCTGGGACTCTGAAAAAGCAGTACCGCCCCGCGTTGGTGGAGCAGAATTAGTTGTACGTGTGACCGCCTGTGCGGCGGTTTTCGTTGCATTCTTTTTAGCCGTGCGAATGCCCATATCAGACTTGTAGAGGTCTAGGCTTCGGGCGGCTGCCATTGCATCTGTTGTGTTTTTATACAGACTGTCTTGGATATTCTGTGGTTGTGTTGCCACCCAATCGTGGAACTTTGGGTCTTGTCTGATTTGCCCAAAGTCGGGGTGCAGCCTCTGTAACGTGGTCTCAGCGTCCTTCTTAGAAAGCTTTGTTTCAAGGCTCTTCAGACGTTTCTCGCCTTCCCGTAGGCCTTCCATCGCTTCAGCGGCACGTTTTTGCGCAATGGTATCTATGATCTTAGAAACTTCTGGATATTTCTCTGACCATTCATTGATTTCTTCATCAGTTTTTGGGAAGCGGATTTGTTTTTTAGTAGCTGCTTCCAGTTGCTCTTGCAGCTTTGCAAGTGCGTCTTGATGTTGCCTTTCTTTAGCAGCCATAAACTGGCGTATTTCACCATAGCGCTGCTTAAAAGTTTTCTCTTCATCTGACATGCCAGCCTCTTGCACTTCTTCTTGCTGGGCGGCTTGTTCTGCTAACATCTGCTCCGAATAGGAGCGCTCATCTAAAACTTCTTGCCTTTGATACCTTGCCATTGATTTTCACTTTCTAGGGGCCACACGTTCTCCCGTGCGGGTGGCCTAGGTTGATTAATACGCCATGACGGCGACTTTGCGCTGGGCCACCGACCCAAACGGTTTGGCATAGGGGGTTTCCATTTCCTCTATGTCCAAATCTTCTTCCTCTACGTCCATTCCGTCAGCCAGTTCGATTTCTGTGCCTTCTGGTGTTTCGTAGGTTTCTTCGTCTTCGGCTGCACGATCCGCTGCTTGAACCTCGGCGTCCTCAATATCTTCGCCATCGGATTCCGCTTCTTCGCCTTCTTCATTGGGGTCTACCTCTTGGATAAGGCCCATGGAGTGCATCATCATAAGTCCAGCTTCAGCTTCGTCTTGCATATCCATGATATGCTTCAAGCCATGCCAACGAACTACGTTTGCGGGGAGTACATACTCGCCTTCGGAGATCATCACTTCGATGTCGTCCATTGTCTCTGCGCGGGTAGTGCCAATCGGTCCCATCATACCTTCGCCGCAACTACAGTCACTGCCATAGCCACAGGTACAAGCCATCCCGCCATGAGCCATCTCAACAACTTCATCATTGTCCATGGCCCGTTGAACAGCCTCGCCTCTTTTGCGTTCATAAGTAGAAAGCTTTCCATCCTTATCTAAGTCAGCCTTCTTGTCGTCTAGCTGGAAGCCTTTTTCTGCCATATCCATGCCTTCTTTTGTTGTGATGCCTTTACGGGCAGTTGCTAGGCCACCCAGTGCAAAGGTTGGTGATTTTTCATCTCTGGGATTTATGCGAAACATTGCGTCATCCGCAGATGCTTTCTTTACGTCACGCGCCAAGACAAGTGGGCCTACTTGAATAACCTCTGCCGCCTCAACAACGGGTTCGCCCGTAGTCTTGTCGTAAAAGTAGGAATGGCGAAACGGGTTCATACCCACCTGTGTCCACTCAGGATCATTCATGTATTTTTGTGCTAATGCATGAACTTCTTCGGGGTTTTTATTTTCCCAACTACCAAAAATACGAGCAATGGTTGTTTTATCTTTGCCAGAAGCAATATTTACCGCTGCTTTTGGTACTGTGCCAAAGCTAACGTCATTTAAAACGGCGGTTTGTGCGTATCCAATGGATGCCCCATTGAGTTTCCCTTTTGCGCCATCATGCAGCGACACAACCCAAGTGTCATATTGCTCATATGCTGGAATATCTAATCTAGAAGCTACATAGGTGCCGTCTTCAACGCCCTTATTAACACCTATTATTCCTTTACGAACCTTATCGCTATTTAATGCAGAGGCTATTTCTTCCAGTGTGGGTAGGGGCGGTACTGAGGCAAGTGGGACAATAGGTTGAAAACCTTCCACCAATTCACGGTACTCAGCAGAAGTAATTTCACCATTTTTAAGTGCAGTTGCAGCGTCTTGTATTTGGGGGATGCGCTGTTGCCGTTGATTTACTTTATTGAGACCCCGCCATTCCTCGCGAGTACCCTCATCTAGACCCAAGGTCTGCAAGGCATCTGTATCAGCATCTTTAGTTAATATGCTCATATCTGATGTTTTTTCGGGCGAAAATAAATTTTCACCAAAAGACCCAGCGGCTGACGGATCATTAGCATCAACTATTTTATCAGATTCACGGAGCTTTCTTGCGCCAGCTTTAAGCGTTTTACCTGCCATATCTCCAATGACAGGGACGATGCCCATAGCTGTTGCCATAGCATTCACACCAGCGCCAACATAATCACCTTCATTGAATGCTTGTACTGTCTCTACACCGCCCTTTATATCACCAACTACAGGCGTGAAATCAGCAGCAGTGTTTAATAATGTGGGTATTGCCGCTTTAACTCTTGGGCCAAAGTAGGTTTTTTCCTTCTCATCAGGGGCAAGTAGTCCCTCATCCATTATTCTGCTCCCTTCAGTACTTCGTCGCGCAAAGTACGGAACCTTTTAAGCTCGGCTATGCGGCCCTGTAGCTTATTAACTGTGTCCATGTCTGTGGCTGTTTCGAGGTTACTCCTCGCCGCCTCAATTCGGGCATCGGCGTACTTAAGTAGGAGGTCCATGCAGTCCTTTTGGTTCACCATCCAGACTAACTCACGATAGTCTTCTCTGTTCACTGAATTGGGCCTCTAGGAGCTTCCTGTGGTGCGGTTTGCTGCCCACCGTTGTTACCCCCACCAGAACCAGTGAACCCAGCCTCATTGGGCTGCCTAACCTCTCCAGCGTTGATGTTACCGCCACCTGTACCAGTGGGGTCACTTGGGCTAGGGGGACCGCCCTCTGGGGGCTGTTGAGGCGGGGCTTGCTGTGGCATGGCTGCTTGAATTTCAGCCATCATCTTAGCCTGTATGATTGCCTCGCGGGGGTCATTGAGAATCTTCTCTTCATCAAGGTCCATCGATGCGGCAAGCTCTCTTAGGATGTAATCATACTTAACCATTGGAGCCAGCATCTGGTTACCCGCTGACATTTGCATAAACTGAAGCAAACGCTGTGAGCGTACCTCATTACGCATGAGGCTTTCTGTACCTTGCGCGATTACGGAAAGATCACCATTTGCGTAGTCTTCCTCAAAATCAAACTGCATGTTGAAACTGAATAGAGACTTACCCAGAGGCGCTAAGAGATAGTCATCGATGTTCCGTACCACAGACTTAATCATCTGTTGGGCGGCACCCATTAGCATGGACATACCCGCCGCTGTACGCCCTGTGGACATGATGCCCGACATACCGTGTGCGTAAGAGGGGATACCTGTACTTTCATCCGCAAGCTGGCGTGACTTATCAAACATCATAAATAGTTCGTTGGAGATGTTAGGAGCCTTCGTACCAAACAGGGATTGACCGGGCGCACCACCGCTTCTGCGTATTATCTTACCGGGATATATTTCAAGGTCTTGACCCGGGGTAAGATAGGTTTCATCCACCTCAAATATGATGTTTCCTGACAGTGCAGCATTGTCTACAGCCATACGCATGAAGCCGTTCATAAGCAGCGTAGAGTCGGACATGTTCTCAACCACACCTACGCCAAACATGCTGTAGGGATTAAGTTCAAAAGGCACACAATGGTAAGGAATACGCACGGGAGTAAACGGGTTAATAACCATGCGAAGGATTTGATCATTACAAACCCAGACATTTACTTGTAGCTGGTCTTTATCCTCGAACTCGTCGGGGATTTCCAAATCTGCTTCTTCAGCAACTTCCCGATCTACAATGCCCCAGTACTCCAAAACTTCATATCGCTGGACCTCTGAAAGGTTCGTGTCCTCAATAGTCTCTTCCCAATATTCCTTCGTGTAAGACGGGCCGTAATCAATTGCTATTTCGATGGACTCATCTCTAAAGTGGGGGCGCTTTTTAAGCTGACGTAATTGCGTCTTACTCATCCTGTGGCGCTGTACAACGTACTCTGCCTCGGACATATTGCGCCCATCTGGATCGGGGTAAAAATCCCAGATGCTCACGTATTCTACCTTGGGGATGGTTCTAAAAGTGGGATTATATTCCCCTTCTTTACTCCACCCCGCGTATTCCTTATCAAAAGCAAACGGCCCTTTGAGTACCCCTGTACCGAACAGCGCCATCTCAAAGACCATGGAGCGGAGATGCTTACTAGCTTCAGTTTCTTCCAACTGATCGTGCATCTTACGTTCCATCATCCGCGCAGCTACTTTCGCTGGCTCGAAATTAATCGCAGATGGACTGTCAGAAGTGCCACTCTCTAGTTCTTCATGAACAGGCTGGAGCTTCTCTTTTAATGCGCCCAGTTCTTTTTCAATTTCGGGGCGTCTAATGGTGCGCGGTACTTCAAACTCTATTTGCGCTTTTTCTTCAACTTTTTCTTCGGTAATCGCATTGGGATCATAATTAACGGCGTCAGCAACTTTCTGAGGATACTTCTGAGTTGCAATACCAATCGGGAATTTGCTCCCCGCGAAGAGGACATCAGTGACCATGCCATACGCAGCCAAGCACTTCGTCTTAGCAATCTTAATAAAAGCCTGACTCTTCTCCGTGGACGTGAATTGGACATGCTCATCATACTCACCACGGTAATCGCGAAACGCAGAAAGCCACCTATCTTCTTCATTGAAACGCGCATCCTTCGCTCTCTTGAATTGTGAGTTTACGTAGGAAACCAAGTTCTGATATTCGAGGTTTTCTTCTACGACATCACCATCTTCTTCCAGCCTGATTACTGTATCCGTATCGACAGCTACTTCTGGTTCGTTATCTGGTTTGTCCATTAGGGCCATATTAGTATCCAAATCTTATGTCGGCTGGGCGGTAACGCTGTTCAGGTTTGTTGTCTGCCATATCGAAAAGACTGAAGGCTTTCGGGCGGCTCATAATCCCGTATCGGACGCTATCGTAACAGTGATCGTTTGGGGCGCGGGGGTCTATGTCGTCGGTCCCTTTGGGGTCCGTTGGTAGCAGCGGAAGCTCCGCAATAATCTGACGACATGTTTCAAAAAATATAATACCGGGTTTTTCTGTAACAGGATCAACCTTAAGCAATTCATGCATTCGGTTGGCTCCGCTAATCCTTGCCCCTGCTGTTCGATCACTTGGACGCCAGCGACATCCCGCCATGATCATTTCCTCGGCTATGCTGGGGCCAATCTGCCCCCGCTTATGCCAACAAGAACTGTCGAGAACGCCGTAGTCCACCTTGTCATTCTCTTCACGTTCTACGTTCAATATAGCTTGTGCTAAGTCTCTTCCTGTGTGCTTACTGACGTAGAGTTCTCTATAGACGTAGAGGGTCTCGTAGCTTGGGTCGATTGCGAACCAGTGGACCGCACTCCAGCTAGAGTATCCATAGTCACAGCTACGAAATCTGCGCCAATCAGGGGGGATGTCGAAGGGTTCACAAGTGTGCGTAGAAGTTCGAAACTCTGAAAACTTGGCCCCCTCTGCGATACTCCAATCCCCCTCAAGTAACTGGCGGCGTTGGTGTTCTGGAAGGGACAAGAGGTTGGCTTCATACTGCCCGTCTTCTGCTAGGTAAGGATTGTCGTACAATTTAGCGGGGATAAACCGCCTTTGAAAAAGTGCCTGTCCCGCTTTGGGGTGGCTCTCAGGGTATGTTAGAACCTCACCTGTATCTATGTCGGTTGCATCAAAGGCCCGTCCCGCTGGCGCTGGGTCAATGAACATACGCTTCACCCAACTATGTCCACTGCTGCCCGGGTTGGTTGTGGCCCTCATAAAGATGGGAAGGTCGGGGTCTGTGGTTCTAAGCCTTGAGCGCAAATAATTGAAGACGAAGGGGGTGGGGTGTTGGGTCAACTCATCGAAGGCTATGTAACTAAACGCCTGTCCCTGATATCTCAGTACATCCTCATCTCTATCCACGTAGGTAAACCAGAGTTTAGCCCCGCTGGGGAAGACCCACTGTGACTTACGCTCTTGCCACTTCGCTCCCTTGTAAGCCTTGGGGTAAAGCTCATGAGACTTCCAGATAAGCTCCCTAAGTTCGTCTGTGGTTCTCCGTAGGATTAGGCCCGTAAAATTCTTATTCCCGAAGTACCGCATAGGGTCTGCCAGTAGAGCATAGCTCTTTCCGCTACCCGCACTCCCGCCATAAAGAACCTCTCTCTCAGAGGCGGCTAGGAACTCTGTCTGTGGCCCCTTGTTGGGCTTAAAGATGACTTCAGCCTCTTTAGGGGCCGCATCAAAATCCAGACTGTCTGTAACGGGCGTCCCAAGGGCTTCAGCCGTATCTTCGGTTTTGTTTGTACCCTCCAAAGATTGCAGTTTTTTTTTCTGCATCGCCACGACGCGCTTGGCGTCAGAGGCTTTCCTTTTAATTGCAGCCTTCTTCTTCTCTAAGGCCGTCTTGGGTGCAAACTTCTTAACCTGCTCCTTCTGGCGCTTTACTCTCTTAGCGCCTGTCGTCTCCCCACGGCGCTCTTTCCAGATGTTACAGATACCTTGGTGGCTGATCTTCTTACCCGTCATCTGGGTTAGCCAGCCAGCCGCCTCGCGGTAACTGCCCCCGCTATCAATGAAGTCTAAAGCTTCAATAACATACGGGGCTATATCCTCATCAGGGATGAGATGGAGAGGGTCTTCATCAGACGGCTTATAACCATACGCTATACGCTGGTACGGTACTGTTCGCCATTTATCGGGAAAATCAGTCTTGATCGACATTCTTAGGTGGGAGAATAAACACTGCGTCACCTGACGCTTTAACATCCAGTTGCTCTCTGCGAACGACTCCCGCTCGGTCTAAGACCTCTTTCGCAGCAGATACAACATTTCTAGCCCCCAGCGCGGATGGGTCATCAATGATGCCCACCAGCCCTAGAGCCGCCTTATGCGCATTCATAGCAAGAAGCGTGGTGGCACTATCAATAATCTCTTCCCTGATAGGGTTGATGATAGAGTGCAACCGCGTCCCCTTACTATAACCAGCAATATCCATCGCACGACGAATATTACCCTGCGCCTCTCCCCCCAAAGCATCAATTAATGCTTGCTGTTTTTCTGTTAGCTGTTTTGTCATCTCAAAAACACAAATGCGAGGCCTACGGCCCCCGTTGCAATCATCCAGAAAATACGCTCGGCAAAGGCTATCTTCTGGCCCCGCACAATCGCCTGACGTTCCATCTCGTCCAGACGATCATCCATCTTCTTCAGCATACCGCCCATGTCATCCATACGCTTGAAGACAGTGATTAAGCGCTCTTCCATTCGAGCCATCTCAACCATTGCATCTGCAAGCCTGTCCACTTTTTCCTCAATTCGGTCTAGACGGTCATCACTCATGTTACTTCTTCCAGTTCACTCGTTTGCTGGAAGTCTTACGCTTAGTCGCAGCCTTCCCCTTTTTGGATTTACACTGCGCCATAGTAGGCCTACACGCTGGATAAGACCCCCCACTTTTGCGGGACTTACGTCCACAGGGGCCACCTGTCTTACAGTTCACCCAGCCCTTTCCCTTGTTTCGGGAAAACCACTTTCTTAGGCCTTCACTTTTTTTTGCCACTTTTCTTCTTCCCACCGATATTATAATTCGCCGCGCCTACCTTGCGGCAGCGCACCATATGACCAGATCGATAAGCGGAAGTTTTTGGCATGGCCCTTTTTACTTTGTAATAACAGGCGTCACGCTTTGGTTTCTTTTTAGCTGGCATGAGATCACCACTTCTTACAGGACCAGTAACGGGCCGTGAATTTATCCTTCGCCGTGTCACACTTATGTCTTGCTCGAAAAGACTTACGGCGCTTGGGATTACTCTTCTTGATCTTCATATTTGGATCACCAAAACGAATGATCTTTTCTTTTCCGTCCTTACACGCCTTAACAACAAACTTCTTAGACCCACCCGAAGTGCGGCGGGGCTTGTTACAAGGCATCCTTTTCTTATCAACCCTGCTAGACATAGATATCCACCAACTGGCCCTCTTTTTCTCTACGCATACGCTCCCCCATACGGTTGTAACTGTCCTCTACCGCCCAGCGCTGCATCTGCTCATAAGACTGCCTCATTCGGGAGTGGGAGTATTCCTGTGCGGCTTCGTTGGGTGAGGGTGGGGCCACAGTACGAACGTCACGTTTAGAAGGTATGGGTGTTCCATTATGTGAAAAGTGTGGACCCATCGGATGTCCAAATATCGCATTCTCATGAACATTAAATGGCATGTTACCCATAGGTCGTATAGGACCAGTATAGCAATCCAAGAGCAGTTCCAAAGACCACCAAACCCGCTATCCCCCATTGAGCAAACCCCACCATACGAGCAATCGCACGTTCACGTTCTTCAGCTTCCTCTTTGCGCTTTTTGCGCATTTTCGCCTCGTAGGCGATAAAGTCATCCCAGCTAAAATTGGCGTATAAACGCACGATGCTTTCAAGTTCTTTGCGCTGTTCTTTAATTTCATTAAGGGCGACAAACTCTTCAAAATCATCCGCTGATTTGCCAGCAACCTTTGTCCAAATATTCTTCTTCTTACGAGCGCCTCTGGCCTTGAGGTCTTCCTCTGCGCCAAGCATGCTGGAGAGAGAACCAAGGGCAGTCGAAATATCCTTACCGTTTAAAACTGTCTGCTTTATTACGGCAAACCCCGCGTTAAAAGCGGCAAGCTCTGCCAGCATAATCTCCCCCCTAGACTATGTTTAGATAGACTGCCCCATGATCTGATAGCACTTAAAACGGGTGTAGATATTCTTAAGGTCCATTCCCTCTACGTCTGCCGCTATGCGGGAAGCACACTGCTCTAAAGTCGGGAATGAGGTATCTGTCCTCACCAGTACATCACATGTCCGTACATCCACGGGAGATGCACACATGAGGATCAAACCAATCCACATTACTTCTTCTTCTTAGCCATTCCCCC
>Ga0209645_1000948_pt1 | contig 14750 bp, 18 predicted proteins | sample ETNvirenome_6_30_FD_184070 | JGI IMG/M metagenome (GOLD analysis project Ga0209645, IMG submission 184070) | Marine viral communities from the Pacific Ocean - ETNP_6_30 (SPAdes) (version 2) | ecosystem: Environmental > Aquatic > Marine > Oceanic | place: Pacific Ocean | collected 2013-06-19
ACAAAAACAAGTGGTCGGCTTTCTCTAGCTGCCATTTCCAAAACAGGCATAATTGGTTCAACGGCAGAAATCTTATGGTCAGTAACTAAAATAAGAGGCTCTTCGTGGGCCATTATTGCTCGGCGCTCATCAGTGACAAAAGCTGAGGCTGCATACCCTGATTCAAATCTAAAACCTTCAGTGATGTCTATTGAGGTATCAATTGATCTTGATTCTTCGATGGTAATCGAGCCATCTTGACCAACTTTATCAACAGCTAACGCTATTAGTTTGCCTATTGAGTTATCATTGTTAGCAGAAATGGTTGCGATGTGCTCAATGTCCTCGATACTACGAATTGGGTGCGTTAAATTCTTAAGATTTTTGACCACCTCATCGACTGCCAACAAAATACCTCGCTGAAGTTCTGTTGGTGACGCGCCGGAGGCAATGAATCGCTGTGATTCTCTCAGGATAGCGCGCGCTAAAACTGTTGCTGTGGTAGTTCCGTCGCCGGCGTCAGCATTTGTTTGAACTGCTGCTTGTTTTATAATTTGTGCTGCAGCATTTTCAATTGGATCGTCTAATGCAACAAAGTGAGCCACGGTAACCCCATCTTTAGTTACAAATGGAGTTTTACCCTTTTCTTGCAGCAAAACATTTCGGCCGCGGGGGCCAAGTGTTGACGCCACATTGTCTGCTAGTTTGTTAGCGCCATTCATGATTTTTTGTTGTAGTGTTTGATTGTCGTCGTATTCTCGACTCATTAGTACCTCATAGTTATATTATATTATAATCTCAAATAAACAGTTTGTCAAGTTTATTTATCGGTTTTAAGAATTTCTTTTGAGCTAATATTGTTGGCGTTCTCAATAGAAGTGTTGGCAAGAGCATCATCAGTCAGGCCTCCAGCAAAGAAGGTGTTAAGGCTGTCTGATAAGATTTTGAGAGACCTAAAAATTTCGGTCACCTCTTCGTTCAGAATTTCTCTAATATTGTTGACAACTCTGGCCACCTCTTCGCGACCAACCTTAATTGATCCGACTGCTATTGTGTTTGTAGGTGGCCCTTGGTTAACTGCTTGTTTTTGATTAAGAGAGAAGTGGCCTCTTGTAAGGTAACCCCAACTGTTTAGTAGTGCAACCCTCTTTTGGCGTGGGCCCATATCATTGTAGGCTCTCGCAGATTCTTCGGGACTCAGAAACTCTCCTTCAGTAACCATGCGCTTAATTTCCTGACTACGCTTGTCGGCTAGTTTTTGTTTCTTTTGGTCGTTGATTACAGCATTATTGGCTGCAACAATTATGGTAGCTAGCGCGTCGGAGCGCAATCCAGCACCATCGGCAGTTCTTAAAGGTGAATTCCAGTCAAAGTCATTTGTAATACTCTTAACATATTGTTTGTCAATCATGGAGCGACCCCTAACCACACCCTTGTTTACTTTATCGTCGCCTATCTTCTGGATCCAGTCTTTAAATAGAGCGTCCTTTTTAGCGTATTCAAGCGCTTGGAGTAATTGTTCTGCTTGCATTTGTGAGAGGGGTATTCCCTTTTCTTTCAAAATTGCATTGAGATAACTTACAAATAGTTTTTCTAAATCCTCATCACTTGGCAAATTGGCTTCGCCAGGGAGCGTGTCAGACATACTGACACCATCAACGCGGCCGGCTTTGAGTGCGCTAGCTATTTGCTTTGGTATCATAATGCACTGCTGTGACTTCTGTTTTGAAGACGCGATGATATTCATAACATTATTAAGACTAATGTCAAACTGATAAAAATCGATTTTACCTTCTTGTTCTAAATCGTCACCACTAAGTGTCTTGGTGCAAACAACATATCGCATGGCGCCGTCAATAGAGCCGGGATATTTAGGATCAACCAAATCTCTAACAAGATCTGTATAACTACCGCCGACTTCCAGGTTGCCTTCTTTGTATAACTTAAGGCTGACTGGGATCTCTTCGCCGCTAGCTCTATCAACATAGTCAGCAATGGTGCCCGTGTTAGCAGGAATTTGGAAACCATTGACCAGTGCAGCAAGAAACGATTCGAAACTAAAGCCTGCGGATGAAGCATTGAAGTTGGTGATTACCTTTGTGAGCGTTTTATAGAACACAAGATATGAGATGGCTTGTGCAATTCTTTTTGTTCTTTCGTCTCCGGCTTGTTGTTCAACCATACTAACACCATTCGTATAGAATTGGGAAACGCTTCGAATCTTCTCAGCGAAATCCGAGCCTTGAATGTTGCTTAGATATCCCTCTAGAAGCTTTCTTTGTGGTCCTTTGATTTCAGCGCCTTCGGCATCTCCAGGTGTCTTGACATCGGACCAGCCAATCTCTGAAACCTCAATGTTTGGGATCATTTTTAGGATCATTTCAATAGCTTCTTCGTCGCTTCCGGGGTTAACCACTTGTGCTTCTTCTTCAAAGACTTCTAGTGATTCCTCAACCGCCTCTTCGATCATCGACATCAAATTTTTTATATCAAGTTTTTGTGTTTCTCTTATAAACTCTTCCTTCACAACTTGCTTTAATTGTGGCGTTTCTTTAGTTGCTGTCTCAACTTCAATAAACATATCTTTAATATAATCAGCCATTTGTTTCCCTCTTAAATAATAATATCTGCGATGCCCATTTCAACCGCTTCTTCTGCAGATAAATAGACATTAACTTTGCGTTCTATCATTTTTTTGAGTTTGGCTCGCGTCAGCTTTGTCTCGGCTATCAAGGCATCACAATACATGTCTTGTAATTGCTCAATTGCTTCAAGTTCGTTCATCATATTGTGCAACGAACCGTGGTTGCCTCCCATAACAGCATGAATCATAACACGACAGTTCTTTCCAATCTTGCGTTTTCCTTTTGTACCAGATGCCAACAAAAGAACACCAGCAGACATTACTTTGCCAAGACCAATCGTGTGAATCTCACTTGTTTCCTTTATGTTTCTGATAATATCATAAAGTCCGAACATATCGTCGGCGTTGCCACCGTAAGTGGATATATAAAACTCAATTGGCTTGCGTTCTTCTTCCTTTACAAGTCTATTCATGCCATCCAGCATCAAAAGGCCGTGAATTAGCTCAGCAATTTTCTCTTCGTGAACATCAGCAAATAGTCCCAAAATTCTTAAATCTGGCTCGGGGGGAGGGAGTGCAATACCGAGCGCAGCAGGATCAATCATTGTTAGCTTTTGTTCTTCTTGCGCTGGTGCTTTTGACGAATCAGAAACCAGTTGTTTAATTTTTTTAATCATTTGCTTTTTCTCCATTTAATAAGTTAACAAATTCTTTGTTTTTATTTAGAAATGCCATTGCAGACTCCCAGTCGTCAAACTCAATAGCATGGCTAAAATATGATGGCACACTTTTGTTAATGTCCCTGATAGCGGTAGCTTTTAATAGTTCCACATCGTTGTTCATGTATATTTTAAAGCTGTCTATGTTGTTTTTGGTTGCGTTGTTTTTTTCTAGCTGTGATATGCAGAAAGTTCGCGCATACGAATGGTGTTCGATTGCTTTCAACAACATCAATAAAGATGTTTTTTGTGCCACTCTCAACATAAACAAACTAGCGCTAGCGATTCTATAAACAAAAAATGTTTTGTATGTATAAAACCCAAAAATAAAAACAAGTAAATATAGTAAGACTTGCATATTGCTCCAAAAAAAGAACCACTAGAGTAACTAGTCTCTAGTGGCTATTATAATAGCGTTAACTTATTTTGTCAACCTATTTGTTTGCTAATCTGTTCAAGATTCTTTCAGCGAGGGTATCAACCATAGCTTCTTTCTTGGAATCATTTTGAAGTCTCTGCGCCACACGGCGAGCAACCTCAGAAACTAAGTCCTCCTCAGAAAGCTCAAGTGCGTCCTCGTCTTCCATCACTGGATCCTGATCATCATCATCGAGGTCAGCTGGCTCCTCAAGTGAATCCTCACCTCCTTCTTCGGGTGCCAGCGCGGCTTCCGGCTCCATGGCCATAGGCTCATCGCCCACGCCCATATTGTCCATTGCATCTTCCTCACCGGCCTCAACATCGACACGGTCAGCAATACCGAGTGCATCCGCAACAGCGCGAACAACATCAGCCATTAACTCCTCCTTGTCAGACACATCAAGACCACCAACATCAAGATCTGCATCAGCATCTTGTGAGGGTTCATCTACCATAGGCTCGTCTTCTACTGGAAGCTGAGCGTCTACATCGACCTCCACTTCGTCGCCAAGATCGGCATCAGCATCAGCGTCCTCTAATTCCTCTTCATCATCACGAGCATATGAGCCACCGTAGCTACCCATCTCAGCAATCTGTTGTTCGCCAACAGTTGTGATGTTTGCGAGTTTTAAAAATTTACGAATCTCTTGTTCGTTTAAAAGTGTTTTACGAGCCATTTTAAAAAAATCTCCTTTCTTGTTTAAAGAAACTCAAAAATAAGTAGTTGTGTGTTGTAATAACGGCACTAAAAATAAGAATCAAAGCTATCAATGCGTTTTTTAATCTTTTCTAATGCTTTTGTTTCTATTTGCTTTATTCTCGCAAATGATAATTGAATTCTCTCGGCCACCTGCCTAAGCGTCATGGGTCCGTTCTCATATATAGACACAAGACAGCAATTATGTTCACTTGGAAAGTTAATCCAGTGCTTGCATTCCTTGTTTGGGCATGCTTGATTTAATCTCATGCACTCCTTGGAGCACAGTAAAAGTCCGTCAGTCTTTTTCATAATTCTGGAAACACCTCTGCAATCATATCAAATATATTTTCAACTTCGTTTTCGCTTAGTCCGTAATCGTTTGCTTTTTCTTGTCCAGCTTGACGAAGTTTGCGGGCTTGGCCCTTTCTTTTTTTTGATACATCGCTGATTTCCTCAACAAAATCATGAATTCGCGAATCATCATTTAGTAAGCCAGTAATAATATATCTAAAAAACTTTGCTTGTGTTAAACCAAGCGATTTAAGTTTCATCAAAAACTTTACATGCCGGTGATCGTTCTCGGTAAAAACTATTCTTTTATTTAGCTTTCCGTAGTCTATTTCGTTTTCCATAGTCTACCAAGCCCTGCTTTCAATATGCGTGCTGCTTTCTGATTGACCGGCATTCGTTTGAATCATCAAATCCGCCCTTGCTTGAAGTTCTTTTATGCTTCGAGCACCTGAGTATGAGCACCCGGAGCGGATTCCTCTTTCTAAATTGTCCAAGATATCCAAGACACTACCGCGATATGGTACCCTGGTAGACACTCCTTCAAAAGAAGAATATTGCCCTCTCCAGTCAACTTGTGCTTCCTTGGAGGCCATACCTCGATATGTTTTCCACTTGTGGCCTCTAGAGTCGTTGACGATCTCTCCGGGAGTCTCTTTAGTTCCGGCGAACAAAGAACCACACATAACAGCATCAGCGCCGGCGGCCAAAGCCTTGACAATGTCGCCTGAATTTTTAATGCCTCCATCAGCAATAATTTTCACATCTCTGTCAGTTTGAGCACAATCAATAATTGTCTGTAGCCCCGGCACACCATGGCCAGTTTGTATGCGAGTTGAGCAAATCGAGCCGCCGCCAATGTTACAACGCACACTGTCTGCTCCCCAGTCTGCCAAATCATTAATACCGTCCAGTGTGGCTACATTGCCCGCCATAATGTGATAATCTTCACCTAACATTTTTCTTAATCTATGGAGTGCGGTCTTCATAAGAACATGGTGCCCGTGAGCAACATCAACACAAACAAAAGTTGCACCAGCGTTAAACGCCGCAGTGGCTCTTTCAAGATAGTCACCTTTGATTCCAACGGCTGCACCAATATTGTGCCTAAGTTTGTTGGCAGCTTGAGAAATGATTAGTGTCTGTTCTTCAATTGTGTTGTAACGATGAACGATTGCTGAGCCTCCTGCAGAATCGATGGCCACTGCCATGGCTGCTTCTGAAATTGTGTCCATAGGAGAGGAGAAGATAGGCAACTCCATTTGAAGAGTTTTGCCCATGTCAACTTCTAAGTTTATCTCCGTTCTAGATTCAATATTAGAATACTTTGGTATCAACAGCACATCATCATACGAAAGGCCCTTTTTAAGAATATCAGTGGTCATGCTATAGCTCCTTATCTATAAAATTTTTAATCTGACGGACTGTAAACCATGTTTCATTGTTTGGGTTTTCAGGGTCCGGCATGTTTGTTATTTTTGCTTTTTTGCCTGTTTTGATTTTAAACATTGTCAAAGATGGCACACCATTTAATTTTAGCTTACTTGGAATCTCATCATCGTCGTCAACATTAAATGCAAAAAACAAAATGTCGTCATAAGAATCTGATATTTCTTTGTAATACGAACTTAATGCATGGCAAAGGTGGCATCCATTTGAGTAAAATTTCACCACACATATGGTCTCTTCCCCGGATCTCACCTCGCCTCTCATCATTTGATTTATTGCTTTTTTAGAAATTCTATTTACTGGCATTGTTATTTATCTCCTTTGCAAAGTCTTCAATAATGCTGTTTGCTAAACCCCAACAATCTGGACAATAAAGCCTAACCGTATTGTCATTTCTGACGACAACGCTCCAGGTTGTTACCATTTCTTTATCTTTCTTATCAAAAGGCTTCTCGCAAGCCAGACACATATCTGGCAAACTATTGAACTGAGAAAGTTTATTAGACATTTCTTCTGTTGCGCCTTTTTTCATCTGTTTGTTGAGGGCTCTTCTTTGTTTACGATTCATTTTCTTTGGCTGATCTCTTTAAGATTTTTTCATTTTCTTTAGCTCTGCGATAAGAGGGAGAGCGACTCTCAAGATCGCTTTCTGTTATTGTTTGTTCATCTTCACTCTCGTCTTCTTCAACTTCAACTGGTGTTGGCTCCTCTTGTGGAGCGTTGGACACCTCTTCGTCTTCGGTCTGCTTTCCTAAAACTGATGAATATTGTTGTAGCGTAACCATTGCACCCTCAAGTTGGGCAAGAGCCAACGAGTGCTTAACAATTGTATCAACAGTTTCCGTGGTGGCTGGCCTGTGATATAAGTCCTTGATTATGGCAAACCGCTCTGTTGCCTTTGATTTTAGTTGCATAATAGCAGCTTGTAGAATTTCTTCAGTCATTATAATCTCCTATCTGTTAATTCCTTCTACTCTCCAAAGTTCTCCGCCTCCATCAAAGACAACCACTGCGGAGGGAAACGGCGCGGAGTTGCTGCTGTCTCCAAATTTAAGGCGTCCTTTAACAAAGTGAATCTCAGATGCTTTCATCACATACTTGTGCCAATACTTCGTATCAGTCCGTGCAGGAATAAGCATTACTACCTTTGTGTTTTCTTTCATAGCCTCATTATAGCCCTTCTCGATCCACTTGTCAATACCTCTTCCATATGGAGGGTTCACAAAACATGTAAATCCTTCCCAATCTTTTTCAAGACCGTTTTCTGCTTCAGTAAAAAAGTTAGCACACTTAGTATTGTGTGTGCTTGCACACGGGTCTAGATTAAATGGCCCAAAGCGCCAATTGAGCTTGTCAAAGAACTCTTGTGGAGTTGCCCAGTTGCCTGTCTTAGAACTAAACATTGTTTGTTGTGTTGATTTATCCATTTGTGATCCTGTTAGTGTTTGTTTTAAATAAATGCTCATGTATGTGACATAGAACCCCGTGATACATGGAACCTTTGCCAGATCCTTTCATTTGAAGGTGAAATAGCGTTTTGCCTTGCTTGTTTTTAAGATGAATTGCTGTTGGGTTATAGACCCATTCAGCGTCACCGCAAAGTTCGATAATCTGTTCAAACGATAAAACATCGTCATTGTATGCAACAAAGTCAATTCCGTCTGTTCCGGCAACAACATATTCCACAAACTTATCTTTATTGTTTTCCAAAAAGTCTTTAAATGATTGCACCGCTACCGGACTAATTTCGCCCATCTTATATCTCTGTCGATGTTTGTCGGTAAAATTTGTGTTACCGAAAAATTTGCTCACGAACTCTCTTTGATTTTCATTAAGGTTGAAAACTTCAGAAAAACTCTTCTGCGTAGTTAAGTGGACCTGGGTAGAGCGAGATTTAGTGTTCTTAATACTCCACTTCTTTCCGTCTTTCCTTCCTACACCATCAATTTTAGTTCGCGAACCACCTATCTGTTCTAGACCAAACTTATCGCATGATAGTGCTTCTGCGGGCCCAGAATTGTATTCCCTAATTTGGCGCCCAATTTCAGTTTTGTTCATCATTGCAGGGCTTCTCCTTTTGATCAAATTCTTCAGTATCTTCATTCCACTCATATGCCACATAATCATCAAGATTCATTTGCTTCACAAACATAACTCGCCGGACAATGTGAAAACCAGAAAAAACATGGTTTGGGTTTTTGTTGTATTCGGTGACTGACGAAAGCGCTTTTCTTCTTTTATTTTCCACAGTTTTTAGTGAACTAATTTCTGAATCTAAACTCTGCCCTGCTCTAAGCACAAGGTAGCACGATTTTCGTTGGGCACTGGGTGTGGGGCGTTCTTTCCATTCGTTGTACAAACTTTGTCTAATAAAATCTGGGCGTGAAGGCAGCTTAATCATTGTCACCTTTTGCGATGTCGGGTTCCATGTAGCAGATTTACCAAAGAACTCTCTCCACTTTACTCGTATAGTATCGTCATCAGGCATTGGAAGCGAAACACCTCGTCCATTCATGCCAAATGCTGAATTGACAATGCTGCTTAATACAGACGCGCGAGATTCATGACCATAATCTTCAGAAATATTCTCAATAATCCATTTTTTACCCCAGTTGTCTTTTTCATCTGATGACCACTTAGTGGCTTCCGCATACTTTTGACAATAAAGCTTATAAGCAATCTGCAGCTGATATGGGTAATCTTCAGAAGGCTTTTCATCTCTTACAGAATCTTCTTGCTTGTTGGCTAGGCGCGCTAAACTGTGAGCCAAGATAAGCTTATCATTGGTTGACAACCCTGCTTTATCGACAACAAGCACATCGCCCTTGCTCTTGTGCAACTTTTCGCCTGTTTCTTGATCAATTTTTGTAAGTGCATATTCGTGAGTGCGCATGCGCCTATTTCCAGAAAAAATAAAAAGCTCACCTTCAATATACATGCCCATCGGTATTCTTTTTAAACGCTTTTTGAGAATGTAAAAATCCTCGTACATTTGTTCTAGTTCTTGTTCTCCGGGCGCGCGAGTTTGAAAAAACTCATAATACTCCGACTCTCTAGAGCCCAAATCGGAACAATCATATCCGATCTTAATATCAAGATCAAAATTTTCCTGCCTCAATATTCTGGCAATATGAACTTGTCGCTCATCTGTGTCGGTAATTGGGTCGTTGTATCCCAAGTCAGTAATTGCCTGAAACTTGCTGGTATAATAACCAGCGCGCTTAGGTAATGTTTTTACATTATTCATCGGTGCTCCCCAGTGCATCGTCTGATGATGCTTTTTGCGATAGTCCCAGATAGGAGTCCACTTTGTCAGGCTGTTTCAAATATTGACCGGGACTCAACGAGGCGCCTTGTTGCTCTTCTGCTACTTTTGCTGCTGCAAGGTATCGATCTGTTAATCCTTTTTCTTCAAGGTCGGCTGCATCGGTGCTCCCCAGTGCGCCGTCTCCACGGTCGCTAATTGTGATTGATTGTCGGTAAAGGTTGCTTGACCGACTTCTAAAAGCGCGGAAGTGAACAACTGGAATTAGAACCAATTGCGCAATCTTATCTGCGCTCCGAACATATTGTGTTTCCTTGCCAATGTTGTGCAAGTTAACAAACACCTCGCCATCGTATCCGGAGTCCACAACGCAAGCGCCTACGATAAGCGAACGCTTGGCAGCAACAGAACTGCGGTTCTTGACTTCAAGCATGTAGCCATGTGGTACTCCGAAGCGAAGTCCGGTAGGAATCACCTTGCTCTGCCCTGGTTCGATAGCGATTGCTTGTTGTTCGCTCTCAGGAGAGTAGAAGACATCTAGTCCTGCGTCGGATGGGTTTGCCCTTTGGGGGTCATGTGCGTTAGGGCGCGTGAGTGCATACTCAAGAATCACTGTCGCCTCCGCTAAACATCTCAAAGTTTTCAACAACCTCATCAATGTTTACATTGTCCTTGAATAGGCGGTATGCCTTCACAGCAGCGCGAATCTCATCAGTATTCAACCAGCCATTCTCTTTATACTCTGCACGCAAATCGCGCTTCTGTTCCTTGTAAGGCTCCATAGCCTCTTCAATTGCTACCATGGATCGGATATATTCCTTAACATAGCGCTTTCGTTCATCGTTTGTTGTAGCCATTTGGCCCTCCTGTAAGTTCATACCTAATATATCAGTTTAATGTCTTGCTGTCAACTAGTTTTTATTCTTTTTTAGGAACCGTGATTCCAAAAACTTGTTTTATAAATTTCTCTATTAAAGCATCTCTCTGTTCATCAGTTTCTGTTTCAGCAAAGGAGTAGTTGTATGTTCTGGTGACAGCAGCAATCTTTCTTCTTACTTCGTCGGCTTCTTTTTTCATCCAACTTATTTGTTGCTTATAGTTTTTTGGTGTTGGAATATTTAAGCTTTCCGCGTAGTCAATTAGGGTAAAATATTTCTTTTCTTCCAGCGCTCTTCTTGCTTTTGTAAACATCTGACTCATCTCTTTTTTTCTTTCTTCATTGAATCCTGAGTTATCTAATTTATCGGGGTGCAAAACAGTCGCTAATTTACGAAAAAGCTTTGAAAAGACCTCGTGTAATTCTTTTTCGTCGCTATTCGCAAAGATAAGTTCTGACGATGTTGCCGCTTGTTTTGGTGACTCATCGTCGCTTGATTTGTTACAAACAGAAAGTGCAGTAGAGCCTGAATATGCTGGGGTCAAATTTTGTTGCTTGTTGTTTTCTTTTTGGCTTGAGTAAAGTTTGTCTAGTCTCTCTTTGTGTTTGCTGTTTAGTTCGTCTCTATTAATATCATTTTTTTCACAAAAATCTTCGTAGTACTTTTGGAACTCGGTGCCCGCTTGCTCAGACATTGTTTTAACAATATCCAACTCTTCATACATATATTTTAGCTGAGTAATCAGCTTTTTCCATTTTAACTTAGTTGTAGCAGACATACTTTAAGTAGCTTTTACTTAAAGTCAAACTTTACCTTTGTTTCTATTTTTAGCTCTGGAACATGTAAATGATTGGCTAAATTGTGTTTTTTGCAGTCGTCTGCGGTCAAAAACCAATCTGCGTGCCCTTTTTCGTGCACAATATCCAAAAAATAATCTTTATGGTGTCCGCAGTTTTCTGCCATCATTTCATAAATTTTTCTATTAAGTCTTTCAGTTTCCTCGGCTGATGCCTTGATCTCTTCCACCTTGCCATACTCCATCGAGCTAACATCGTGTATCATCACTGTGGCATCTGGGTCCATATATCTCATACCCTGGTTGCCAAAACTAAACAGTATTGCGCCACAAGACATAGCCTTCCCCTGCACTATTGTGGCTACTGGAATGCGACTGTGTTTGATGTCTGAAATCATGGACATCAAGCTGTACACTTGACCACCATAGCTATCAATAATAATTGGTAGAACTGGTTGGCCTGTATTTTGTGCTTTGGATACCAGTGACGAAAACTCTTTTGCGCTAGCCTCGTCAAATTTTCTAACTCGCAAGACAATCGGCAAGTCATCAATGAGTTTTGCCTCTTTTAATAAGGGGCTAAATGTTTTAAGTATATGCATTCTACCAGTCTTCCTTTTGGCCTATCCAGTCTTTGTACTTTTCCCCGCCGCCGCGGGCTTCCCAGTCTGAATCAATTGTAAGTTTGGAACTAATACCGCCACGAGCATTGCACTCCATGACCAGTCTTAGTCTTTCGGGTTCATAAACTTCCATCATATCTTCAAACACCACATTAATTAATCTCTCATAAGAATAAATCCTACTTCTAAATTGATAAAAATATTCTTTCATTGATTTTAATTCGATTACTTTATCTTTTGGATAAAAGGTAATATACAATAAAGCAAAGTCTGGCTGACCTCTGACGCCCTCAAAAGTAATCTCAGGAGCTTTTAGTTTAATCTCATATGCTCCAGATGAGGGATTTGGAATAGATTTTAAGATAGTCTTGTCTGACCATTGTCTCTTTTTCATGCTAATAACCTGAATGTTTTACCGACTGCGTAAGTGGAGAATCCCCAGTTTTCGTCGTAGTTGAGTCTCGCCATATATGGGCGGTTAAGGTGAACGCGATCCTTCTCTGGCTTAACACCCCAGCATCGAATTCGTGTCAATTCATTGTTGGAGTCAATAACTTCAACAATCCAGTAGTCTTTGCCTTTCTTTGTTTTTCTCGGAACAATCTTGCGCGGAATAAACCAGCATACTTGAAGCTCCTGGTCAAACTCAGAAATGGGTGGGATAAATTTATCCTGCAATCTCTGCACAGTATCTGGGCTGATAACCAAATTCATTGGGAACACACCAGTCAAATCTGATTTAAATTGGATAATTTCCTCTTCACTAAAGTCTCCTTCTGGTCGATATAGATCCATGTTCTCCGCTAGCTTCTTTAGATTCTTTGGCCTATCCACGATACATGCAGACCAAAAATGTTTGCGCCCTGTGAATCGGTCGTCCACAATGTTGTCCAGCGCACCGCCGCGACAGAGCGCGTCCAAAGACTTCTTGTTAAGTTTTGAATAGGTAATATTTTCATTGAACAACAAATCCTCGGCATTTGTAATTGGGCGGTTAGCCAAAATCTGTTCAATCGCTGCCATACCCAAGCCCTTGATAGAGGTCAGAGGCTGAATCAAAGTCTTGCCATCTTCGCTGATCTCCCAGACTGTGCCGGACTTGTTGACATCCAAGGGTGCGATATTGAAACCATATTGCTTGGCGATGTTAATAGCCTTCTCTTTGCGTGTTTCGGGCTCCTTGTCCAAGAATGCTGCCATCCACTCTGCTGGATAGTAGTTCCACAACCAAGCACATTGGTACGAGATGATGGAGTATGACACGGCATGTGACTTGTTGAAACCATATCCTGAGAAGTATTCGAACTTATCCCAAAGAGCTTGTGCCTCGTCACGGTCGATGTTCTTCTCAACACAGCCGCTGATAAACTTGTCGTGTAGCATGCCCTTCACTGAGCCTTTACCGGTTCCCTTCTTCGTCAGCACCTTGCGGAGCATGTTGCCTTCGTCAAGAGTTAGGCCGCCGAGCTTGTGAGCCAACAATGCAATCTGCTCTTGGAAAATCAGGAAACCAAATGTCTCCTCGGTAATCTCTCGCGCCTCTTCAGACAGGTAGCTGATTCGCTGTGGATGTCCCTTAGCTTCAACATAATCACCGTCAACTCCTGCAGAAAGCGGGCCCGGTCGAAAGATTGATGTGATGGCAGACACATCAATGATGTTGTCCGGCTTTGCTCTCACACAAAACTGTTGTGCTCCATTCTCTGTAAACTGGAAAATCCCAGCCCACTTACCAGTGTGGAAAATGTTTTCATAGATGGCAGAATCGTTCATATCCAAGACATCTGGGTGTAGATTCTTTTCGTAGTAATCTCGGATCTGTGCAAATGTCGGCTCTTCAACATCGTGATGGCGCTTAAGAATATGATAAATTGCACCCTCCATCATCTTAAGTGTAGATAAGCCAAGCAAATCAAACTTAATAAAACCCATTGGCTCTAGATGGCGAACATTCTGACCCTCGGCCCACGGTGCCTGTCGAACTCCTCCTGAGTTAATCAGAGGCATACTTTTGTCCAGATTCTCAGCAATGACAACACCGCCGGCATGCCGAGAACAAGAACGCACTTGTCCAACAAGACCTTCAACATGTGTTTTAACTGCCGGGTATTTATTAAGATATGATTGTAATGTTGGAGAAAACTCCATGACCTCTTCCCAGGTTGGTGCATATACTCCAGCCTTAATGCCATGCTTGCGCTTGGCTTCCGGTGTTGCTTCTCGAATCATAATAGAAGTAACAGTGTTGACCTCGGTGAATGGGATATTGTAAAGCTTAGAAATATCCTTGATCAAAGATTTAAGTTGGAGTGTGTTCCAGTTAGAGATTGGCGCGACACAATCTTCGCCCCACATTTCAACTAGCTTTTCCTTTAGGGCCATCGAGTCGGATACATCATAGTCGATATCTGGATAGTCCTTTGCATCGGAACGGAGGAAGCGAGAGAACAGGAGATCATACTTAATAGGATCGACCTGCGTAATATTTAATGCATATGCCACTAAGGATCCCGCTGCTGAGCCGCGGCCTGGACCTGTAAGCATCATGCCAGTAGCAACATCGACAATAGACTTCATTGTCAAAAAGTACTTAGAGAAACCACGGTCGTCGATGACATTAAGTTCTTGGCGCAAGCGATCAGTGTATTCTTTGTTTTTGTGTAAACCTTTTTCCTTTAGGCCTTCAAGCGCATAATTAACAAGCGCTTGGGTTGCTGTAAACCCAGCAGGAACAACGAACTCGGGGAGGCGAACTGTATTGTCGGGCAGGAATGACTCAATGCGCTCGAAAGCGATCCTGTGAGACTCCTCAATACTTTTCAAGACTACATCGTCATCATACTCAAACCCCGTGGATTCCGAGTATTGCTTGTAGCTTTTCCAGATTTGGTCACCATTCTTGGGATATAATTCATATCCAATCTCCTCAACTCCTTCCGGCAATTGAGATTCTTCCTCGGCCCATGAGGGTCGACCCTTACCAAGCCAACCAAGACGCTTGTAAAGCTCTCTGTCCTTCCAAGCGTCAGGGTTGGGGTAATGGCTGTCG
>Ga0209645_1000949_pt1 | contig 14748 bp, 7 predicted proteins | sample ETNvirenome_6_30_FD_184070 | JGI IMG/M metagenome (GOLD analysis project Ga0209645, IMG submission 184070) | Marine viral communities from the Pacific Ocean - ETNP_6_30 (SPAdes) (version 2) | ecosystem: Environmental > Aquatic > Marine > Oceanic | place: Pacific Ocean | collected 2013-06-19
ATATATAATGCGAAAGTCAAATTCATAATCGGAAAAAAAATTCCGCGCAAAAAATTTTTATGGAAAAGGTTTATCACATCTACGCAAAGGAAGAGTGTTTATACAACAATCTAAATGAAGAACAATTTGCTAATACATGGGAAACCCTCAAGGGAATGGTTGGTCTAATGAAGACTGATTATGAACTTGAGGATTTGTCTTATGAGGAGATAGTTTGCCCCCATGGAGGTGCTGGTGGGGATAACCCGAATGAACCACCTGGATCTGATTCATATTGACAACATACATATTAAACGTTATAATTGATCTTGAAGGTTAATTCATCTTATGGCTAAAGGATTTACAGTTAAGGCAAATGCGCCCAAGAAGAAAAAAGAAGCAGAGTGGGACATTGCTGCAATCAAAGAACGCATGAAAGGTAAGACGATTGTTTTCTGTCTTCCTGGACGTGGATGTTCATATACATTTCTGAAGAACTTTGTTCAACTCTGCTTTGACATGGTACAGAGTGGTCTGAGTATTCAGATTAGTCAAGACTATTCGTCAATGGTTAACTTTGCCCGCTGTAAGGTTCTTGGTGCAAATGTTCTCCGTGGTCCTCAGCAAACTCCTTGGGATGGTCGTCTTGAGTATGACTATCAACTGTGGATTGATAATGACATTGTTTTCAACACTGAGAAGTTTTGGCAACTGTGTGACATGGCAATCCCTGCAGAAGGTGAAGAGAAAGAAATCGTTGCAGGTTGGTATGCTACTGAGGATGGTCACACAACCTCTGTCGCACACTGGTTGGAGGAAGATGATTTCCGTAAGAATGGCGGAGTCATGAATCACGAGAATGTAGAATCCATTAGTAAGCGTCGTAAGCCCTTCACCGTGGATTATACAGGTTTTGGATGGGTACTCATCAAGAAGGGTGTCTTTGAGAATCTGGAATATCCTTGGTTTGCTCCTAAGATGCAAGTCTTTGAGTCTGGCAATGTTCAAGACATGTGCGGTGAGGATGTCTCATTCTGTCTTGATGCTAAGGAAGCAGGTTATGAAATCTGGTGCGATCCTCGTATCAGAGTCGGTCACGAAAAAACTCGCGTTATTTGAGGTACTGAACAATGATGATGAAAGGCGGCACTTATGTCAAGAGTTCTCCGAAAAAAACTCGCCAAGGACGCTCGCAGTATACTCTACTATCCGCGACTTCTCGTAATAAGAAAAAGAAGCGTTATCGTGGACAGGGTAAATAAGTAAAGCAATGTTAACTTATCATGGCAGCACTTATTTGTAACCTCCCCTCGGTGGAGGTCTGGGTACGTAAAGAATATCTTACGGATCATCAAAGCGGTCATGGTGAATTTGTCAAAGGCGTCTGGGTATCGGCAAAGTCGATTCCTGGGCGCACTTTTTATTTTGAGACATACTTACCAGAGTATGCCGCAATGTATGACAAGTTACCCATCAGCGCGTTTGTCTCGGCTCCAGAACTACCAACACCTGATATGAACCTACCCAATCTACAGTTTTGGAACTGTATGGACTATGGGGTGGTCTCTGTAACGAAGCAGTTCATTGGTTCTATGGACTATGAACTATATACAAGAGATTATGGAGTTCAGAAGGGCACATATATTTGCACTTTAGACAATTATCATCAGGATCCTGAGGTAGTTGACTATGCAACAAGTGAAAATCCAGCTGAACATAAGTCCCATAACCTCATTGAACTGGAAAATGGGCAATATGCACTCTATCCAAACAATAGAATGCGTATCTATGACAATAGTTTGACTCCTGTCGAACCAAAAATGCCAGATTTTAAGGTTTCGACCCAATATTATCAAGTTGAAAACGGTTTTGAACGTCTTGGTATGGGTCGTGAAGACGAATATTTCTGGAAAACCGCAAAAGAACGCGAAAATTCACCCGAAAAAGAGGAAAATGACTCCGAATAACGATTTTTTAGACAATTTGGGTGCTGATCAGCATCAAAAAATGCTAAGAGAGATTTCTAACGACAAAATTACTCCAAAAAAGACTGATAAAATCAAAGAGAGTGAACTTTTTGATCCTGAGGGCGATCCAGAACCACTTTTTGGTTGATAAATAATACATAATTGCCGTATTGTTGTGCCTTTAGAGAGGGTAAGTCAAGGTTTTAAGGACGTTAGTATGTCCTTTAAGTCTAATCCATTAACTAACGACTTAATTGCACTCAAAAATGAGAATGCAATTGCTCGTTCAGTGCGAAATATCGTATTTACCCTCCCTGGAGAGAAGTTTTTTAATGAAAACTTTGGATCAAGAATCTCCAAACTGCTATTTGATAATGTTGATGATCTGACAGCATCATCAATTAAGGATGAGATAGAAAGATCAATCAGAAATAATGAGCCACGAGTAAGATTGAGATCTGTCAAGACCCTTCCTAATTTTGAGAATAATCAGTTTGACGTAACAATCACATATGACATCATTGGTGCAGATGTGCCTGCACAGCAATTAGAATTCGTGTTGCAACCCACAAGGTAAAATGCCATTAGTCAATTTTTCTAACCTGGACTTTGAACAGGTTAAAACATCCCTAAAAGAGTATCTAAGGTCAAACTCTAACTTTACTGATTATGATTTTGAAGGGTCTAACCTTTCGACGATTGTTGATGTTTTGGCATACAACACTTATATTACCTCATATAACGCAAACATGGTTGCGAATGAGGTTTTCATTGATAGTGCGACTCTGAGAGAGAATATTGTTGCACTTGCGCGAAATATTGGATACGTTCCCAGATCAAGAAAGGCATCATTAGCAACAATTAGTTTTTTTGTTGATACAACTTCAATTACACCGACTCCGGCAACGCTTACACTGAAAAAAGGTGTTGTTGCAGCATCCTCTGGAACGTTTGCTAATCAATCTTTCGTATTTTCTATTTTAGAGGATGTAACAGTTCCAGTTTTTGATGGAATTGCATCTTTTGATGATCTTGAGATTCATGAGGGTGTTCTTTTAGAGTCTAACTTCACATATTCCTCTACAAATCTCAATCAGAGATTCCTTTTACCAAATGCTGGTATTGATACTGACTTAATTAGAGTCACTGTCAAAGATAATCAATTTGCAACTGCTGCGGCCAAATATAGTTTACAAGATAGTCTTTTTGAGATTGATTCTGACTCAAAAGTCTATTATATTCAAGAAATTGAAGATGAAAGATACGAACTCATCTTTGGAGACGGAGTTTTTGGAAAAGCACTTCAAGAAGGTAATTATATAACCGCAAATTACATCGTTAGTAACGGTGATGCTGCAAATGGTATTAGTCAGTTTAATTTCTCAGGCAGACTAACTTATACTCGAAACAGTACTGAGTATAACGTCACCTCTGGAGTGTCTCTGGTAACCCCTGGAGTGGTTTCAGCGGGTGGAGAGAACATTGAGACCGTAGAGTCGATTAAAAAGTTTGCTCCAAGAATTTACGCGACTCAGAATAGAGCACTGACAGCAAATGATTATGAAACTCTGATTCCATCGAAGATTTATCCAGAAACAGAGTCTATCTCCGTATTTGGTGGTGAAGAGTTAGCTCCTCCACAATATGGAAAGGTCTTTATCAGCATTAAACCAAAATTTGGTGATTATCTGCCAAACTTGATCAAAGAAAATATTAAACTCAAACTTAAGAAGTATTCTGTCGCAGGTATTGTACCAGAAATACTCGATCTTAAGTATCTCTATATCGAAAGCAATACAAAGGTTTACTATAACACTAACTTAGCACCATCTTCTGAATTTGTATCTACTTTGGTGCAAAATAATGTCACAAAGTACTCCGAATCAACTGAGTTAAATAAGTATGGGGCGAGATTCAAATACAGCAAATTCTTGAAAGTAATTGATGATAGTCACGAATCAATCACATCGAATATTACAACTATTCAGATGCGACGTGACTTGAGAGTAACCCTAAATGCCTTAGTCGAGTATGCTATCGGTTTTGGTAATTCATTCTACATTAAACGAATGGGTGGATACAATATTAAAACCTCTGCTTTCAGAGTTGAAGGTATCAATACAGACGTTTATATTTCTGATCTTCCAAACACCGATAGAGAAACTGGAGAACTATTCTTATTCTCTGTTCCATCTATAAATTCAACAAATCCTACAATTGTTAGAAGAAATGTTGGAACAATTGATTATAAGAGAGGCGTATTAACTTTAAACCCCATAAATGTTTTATCGGGTAAAACAAAGGATGGACAGACAATCATTGAGATATCTGGATCTCCTGTTTCTAATGACGTAATTGGGTTGCAAGACCTTTATTTACAACTACAAATCTCAGATAGCACTTTTGAAACAGTTGTAGATGAAATTTCATCTGGTTTAGATCCATCGGCATCAAATTATGTTGTTTCTTCAAGTTATGCAAATGGAGTTTTAGTGAGACCTGGTGGAAGAGGTAGTGTTCCTGTGGCACCTGCTGCAACCGCTACAACCACTCCTACAGGTAGAACTGTACCACTTGCAACCGTTGCTGATGGGACAGCAACCACTACAACAACCACATCACCTACAACATCTACTCCATCATCTGGCGGAAGCTCAGGCGGCGGTTCATACGGTTACTAATAGTATCATAAAATGGCAGAAAAGAGAGTTCAGTTTAACAACGTAGTACAGAATCAGCTCCCCTCTTACGTTAGAGAGGAGTTTCCTCTTATTTCTGAATTTTTAAAACAATATTATTTGGCACAAGAATTCCAGGGTGCCCCTGTTGATTTAATTCAGAATATTGATCGTTATATTAAACTTGACGAAACAACTAATCTCACAGATTCTGTCACATTGTTGTCGGACATAGATTTTATTGACACAACCGTAAAAGTTGATCTTGGAATTAATCCTACTGGAACTAAAGGGTTTCCAGACTCATATGGTTTGATTCAGATCGATGATGAAATTATTACATATACATCAAAAACAAATTCTCAGTTCGACGGATGTATTAGAGGATTTGTTGGGATTACTTCTTATAGAGCAGATGTAAATCCAGAGAATTTAGTTTTTGGAACTTCTACTGCTAATGAGCACAAGAGTGGTTCTACGATTAAAAACTTAAGTAATCTCTTCCTAAAAGAATTTTTAACAAAAACAAAGCGTCAGTTTCTTCCTCTTCTGGATGAAAGACCTCTTGCAAGCGAGTTAAATCAAAACCTTTTTATTAAGCAATCAAAAGATTTCTATCTGAGTAGAGGAACCGATAGATCTTTTGAGATCTTATTCCAAGCATTATATAATGAAAACGTAACCGTCGTAAAACCAAGAGATTTTCTTTTTACACCATCGAACTCTGATTTTAGAGTTACTAATGATTTAGTTGTTGAAGCAGTAACTGGAGATCCTTTAGATCTTGATCAAGCAACTCTTAATCAAGAACCATACGCAGCTGCTAATATTGTACGAGCATATGCACCAATTACTGCTGTAGAAAAACTTCAAGTTGGAACTGCAAAAAGTTTTTACAAATTAAGTCTTGATGGTGGATATGATAGAGACGTTGAAGTTGAAGGTGCCATTCGTGGATCTTTCTCTGTTCACCCTAAAACAAAATTAATCGGACAGGTTAGTTCTGGTGCGACTATTCTGAACGTTGATTCTACTGTTGGATTTGGCACCACAGGTGAATTAGCAGTTGTATATAATGACACAACAACTGGGTTTGTTTCTTACACATCTAAGACCTTAACTGAGTTCTTTGGTTGCTCTAACGTAACAAGAACAATCTCTGACGGTGAAGACGTTGGTATCAATACTTTTGCATATGGTAGATCTTTTAAAGATCAAGATGAAATTATTACCGTAAGAATTAACTCTGTTCTCAATAACTTAGAATTCCCATCTAATACAACTAATTTCCGTGATGGAGATACTGCAAGAATCAGAACATTAGGTAGAGATAAGACTGAAACTATCTACAGAAACTGGTTCTACAACTATGCATCTTCCCACTCTGTAAAATCAATCAAGTTAGTTGATGCTTCTGACAACAGTTATGATCTTCAATTAAATCAGAAACAGTTTTTCCGTCCTAATGACAACATCGATGTCATTGACGATACTGGAGCTACCAGAACTGGAGTTGTTTATTCAATCCTTTCTGACACCGCAATCGCCATAAAAGGATCTGGATCTCTTGATCCAAACAGATCATATACAGTAAATAGAAAAATCCTGAAAGGAAATGCTCAGAACTTCCCTTCAGCAGAATTGTATCAAGCAAATATACAGGGTGTTTATGATAACGAAGAAAACTTCCTTGTAGCATCTTCTTCTATTCCATCATATTTTACCGCTGCAATTAATACCAGCGATAGAACAGTTACTTTCTCTGGCACTTTCCTTGGAGACGAACTTGAAATAACTCCTCTTGGAAAACATAACTTCTATTCAGGTGATGCAGTATATTATGCTGCTGAGTTGACAACTGAATCATATGTTGATGATAGTGGAAACTCTCAAACCAGAACTGTAAAGGGAACTTCTCTTGGTGCAAACTTCCCTGACGGTTTATACTATGTTAAGAGAATAAGCGATACTAAGTTAAAACTTGCTAAGAGTAGAAGTGATGTTTATAATAACAAATTTGTTTCGGTTGAGAGTTCAACCACGGTAACTGATAATACCTTACAACCATTTACTTTTAGAGATAAGACTCTTGAATCTCAGAAGTTAATTAGAGAGATTCCTAAAAATGCACAACATACTGGAAAATTAACTCCTACTGAACCAGGATTTACTGGCGTATTGGTTAATGGCGTTGAGATTCTTAATTATAAGTCTCCTGATGTTGTTTACTATGGTCAGATAGATGAGGTAGAAGTTCTTGCTCAAGGATCTGACTATGATATTATCGATCCTCCACGTCTTTTTGTTAGTGATAGTGTTGGAACTGGTGCAACTGGAGATGTTGCTGTATCTGGAGTATTAGAATCTATCAGAGTTCTTGACTCTGGATTTGATTATACTTCAAAACCAACCATAACAATTATGGGTGGTAATGGTGATGGAGCATCTGCTATCCCTAATATGAAATTGATTGATCATTCAGTTTCATTCTTTTCGGAAGCTGCATCCAATAGAGTTGCTCTTGGTTCTACCCAGTCAACTATTGGATTCTCTACTTATCATAAACTGAGAAATGGTGAGCAAATAATCTACAAAACAAACGGTCAACAAGCAATTGGTGGTCTTACAACAGATGCCAAGTATCATGTATCTGTTCAAGATAATCAAACCGTAAAACTTCACAATAATTTAAGTGATGTTCTTGCAGGAATTAACACAGTAGAATTCACTTCTTTTGGAAATGGATCTCATCAACTTCAAACTGTCAATAAAAAATCTGTAGTTGAGTCTATCTCTGTCATCAATAGCGGATCTGGATATGAGAATAAGAAGAGATCTTCAGGAATTTCTGGAATCAGCACATCTCAAGACACGATTAATATAAAGAATCACGACTTTAAGTCTGGTGAGAAAGTAAAATACACTGCTGGAACCTCTGCAATCGGTGGACTGACCGATGGAACAGAGTATTATGTCATTAGAATGGATAATGACAACTTTAGATTGACAGAAGTAGGACTCACTACATCAACAAAAACTCTCTTCTATGATACTAATCAGTTTATTCAACTGACATCTACTGGTGCTGGAACGCATTCATTTAATTATCCCCCTATTTCAGTTTCTATCTCTGGACCAATCGGAATATCTTCTATTGGATCTGAAACATTCCAAGCAGAAATTCAACCAATCTTTAGAGGAGAAATAACTTCTGTTAATCTTTCTAACAATGGTGTTGGATATGGATCATCTGAAGTTCTTAATCTTGATAGACCTCCTCAGGTAACTGTTGTCTCTGGACAAGATGCACAGTTGTCACCAGTAATTAATGATGGTCGTCTACAAGAAGTATTGGTATTAAATGCTGGTAAGAAGTACAATTCTCCACCAGATCTGACAATCACTGGAGATGGTATTGGTGCTGTTATAACTCCAGTCATGTCTAATGGAACTATCACTTCAGTTAAAGTTCTTGAACCTGGAACTGGATATGAGCAGAGTACAACTTCTATTGATGTTGTGTTCCCTGGAAGAGGTGTTACCTTAAGAGCAAAACTTCAAAATTGGAGAGTTAATTTATTCCAGAAGAATCTGTTTAATTTCAAAGATGATGATGGTATTGTTGTAACAGGAACAAATGAAGATTTTGGATTACAATATGCTCATGTTTATGCTCCCAGAAAATTCCGTCAATTAAATTATTCTGTTGACGCTGATGGTAATGTACAATACGGTGATGCAGATCTTAAGATTGATGCAAATACGAAAGAAGAATCTCTGTCAACTCAACACTCTCCAATCATAGGTTGGGCGTATGATGGACATCCAATTTACGGTCCATATGGATACTCAACACGTTCTGGTGGATCCGTTGTTCCGATGGAGACTGGATATGTAGAGGATGCTACTAAAGCACAAAGACCTCCACTTACAACTTGGCCATCGGGATTCTTCATTGAAGACTTTGTATACAAGAACAAAACTGGAGTAGCAGTTCTTGATGAAAACAATGGAAGACATTGTGTAACTCCAGATTTTCCGAATGGGACTTATGCATACTTTGCGACTATCGCAACTAATGAAGCAGATACTCAATCACCTTTCACTGGATTTAGAAGACCCAAATTCCCATATCTTATTGGTCATAATTATCATGCTAAACCAAATACATTCAACTTCCAAAAGGTAGCAAACCAAGATGAGTTTGATTTTAACAATTCAAACTATATTAAGAATACTGCTCCATTTAACTATATCGACGGTAAGTCAACAAGATACAAGTATGTCTCTCTTCCAAGTGATTTAACTCAAGAAGTTGAAGTTAGAAATGCTCTCAGAGGACCTATTGATTCTGTTGGAATTATCACTGGAGGAAACAATTATAAGGTTAATGACCCAGTTGTATTCAATGAATCAAACACAGGTGGTGGAGGCGTTTCTGCAAGGGTCTCACGCATCTTAGGAAGACCCGTTGAAAGTGTAAGTGTTGCCACAAGTTCCATTTCTGGAGTTGAATTTTATCCATCTGGAGTTAAAGGTAAATTCATTGCGTTTACTGAAAACCCTAATGATTTCAGAAATTCTGACATCATCTCCGTAAGTGGTGTTTCAACTTCTGGATCTAAATTGGAGGGAACTTATCTTGCAGGTATCGGAACAAATGTTTATAGGGTAGCTGGAGTAGGAACCACATCTTCTGGAATTGGAACTGTTGAAGCAACTGGTATTGTTACTTATATCAACGTAGTTGGTAATTTAAATTATCCAGATATCAGAGAAAATGATATTCTTCAGATTGGAACAGAAACTGTCAAGGTTCTGAATGTTGATCCACGTCTCTCAAGGTTGAGAGTTCGTAGATCTGTAAATGGTGTTGTTGGTGTATCCCATACTGTTGGAACTGGTGTAACTTCCCTGCAGAGAAAATTAACCATCACCTCTGGATTCAAGACAGATTTTGCATACAGAACTAATAAGGAAGTTTACTTCAACCCAGTAGAAACTGTGGGTCTTGGTAGCACTGGTGGTGTTGGTATTGGAAGCACTATCTTCTTCACTAACCCAGGAACGGGTGCAACATCAACTATTATTCCAACTAAGACTCTCTTCTTTAAAGATCATGAGTTTATGACTGGTGATCTTGTAACATATTCTGCTAATGGTGGTAGTGGAATTATTGTTCAAGACGAAACAAACGTTGGAGTTGGAACTACTGTTGCAGATGGAACTCAACTGTTTATTGCTAAAGTATCAGAGAACCTCATTGGTTTATCAACAGTAAGAGTTGGTCTGGGAACAACTGGAACATTTGTAGGTGTTGGTACTACTGCATCTACCACATTAGCATTCCTTGGTATTGGAACTGGTGTTGAGCATAGTCTCCAAACTAATCATGCTGTGATAACTGGAACTGTTTCAAGAAATAGGGTAACTGTTTCTACGGGACAAACTCATGAACTTCATGTTGATCATGATATCTTCCTGGATGTAAATCCTGGAGTAGCTTCTGCATTTACAATTAAGTATAATGATTTCAATAGAAAGATTGTTATCAATCCCAAGTCTTACAGTTCTACTGGAATTAATACCTCAACAGGTGTAATTACTATTGTAAACCACGAATTCATTAACGGTCAAAAAGTAATCTACACATCTGGAGATGTTGCAGAGGGACTTACCGACAATGACATCTATTATGTTGCAGTTACTGGAAAGGATACCTTCAAACTTGCAAACAGTTATGAAGACTCTGTAAGAAATATTCCTGCAACTGTTGGTATTGCAAGTACTGGTGGTGGCGGAACTATTAACCCAATCAACCCTCCACTAAACCTGTATAAGGATTCTACGGTTACTTTCAATCTCACAGATTCTTCACTATCACATACGGTACAGAATACATCGTATCCATCATTTGAATTTAACTTATATCATGATGCTAACTTTACTAACAAGTATGTTGGTAAACTAAGTGATAATAAAAACTTTGATGTAACAAGAACTGGTAGACCTGGTATTGATGGAACTGCTAAAGTCTCTCTGACTGTTAATGATGATACTCCAGATAGACTATACTATAGACTGGATCCAGTTTACGAAAGTGATGATGTTCCGGTTGAAAAAACTGGAATTAGTATCGACGCTGATGTACTGGAAAACAATACTGTAAGAGTATTGAAGAGTCTTTACAACGGTAAGCATAAAGTTTCTACTGCTGCAACTGACTCATTTACTTTCACAATTGGAGTAACTCCAGAAAAATCATCTTACATCTCATCTACAACTGCGGCAAACATTACTTACGAAACCACTTGCACACATGCAAGAGGCCCAGTAACTCAGATTGAAATTGTAAATGGTGGAAAGTCATACTTTGCACTTCCAGGAGTAACTACCATTACTTCTGTGGATGGTCGTGGTGTAATCTTGGAGGCAAAGGGCAATAAAATTGGTAGGATCAATAAGACCCGCATTAAGAACATTGGATTTGATTTCCCATCTGACAAGTCTTTAAGACCATCTATAACTCTTCCAAACGTCATCAGCATTAAGTCTCTGAAGTCTTTCGATTCTATTGGTATTTCTTCTGGAGGAAGAGGTTATTCTACAGCACCAACACTCTTAGTATTTGATGGAAAAACTAATGAGAGAATTACCGATGTTGATCTTGATTATAAACTTGGAGATGATAGAGTAACTATTCTCAAAAATACAAAGGGAATTAGTAATACTACTCCTGTGATTTTGCCTACAGCAAATACTAATGGAGTGGGAATTAGTACAATCGGATTCAACACCACTACTAATCAGGTTACAGTTACCTTAGCAGTTGGATTTAGTACAGCAGATGCTTTCCCATGTGAAGTAGGTGATAAGGTTCTGATTGAAAATATTAGTGTTGGTATTGGATCAACTGGAAAAGGATTCAACTCTTCTGCATATGATTATAAGTTATTCCCAATTATCGCTGTAGATAAAAACCTTGGCGGTATTGGAGCAACTGTTGCATACAGTCTGGAAGGTTTAGTTGACACTGACAGAGGAGAATTTGTTGGTAAATTTGATTCCTTTAACTCTGGTGGAAGACTTATTCCAGAGAAATACTTCCCACTCTTTGATGTTTCCTTAAAAGACAATGAATTCTTACAGGATGAAATTGTATCTTCTCCAAATACTTCTGGTATTGTTGAGAGTTGGGATAGAAAAACTGGAACTCTTAGAGTTTCTACCAGTAAAGATTTTGCTGTCGGAGAAATAATTACAGGAAAAGCATCTAACACTCAGGGTATTGCTTCTTCAGTAACAACTTATAATTCTATTCTTGATACTGATGCGACTTCAAGAGTTATCAAGGGATCACAAACTGATTCTGGATTCCTGAATGCAAGTCTTCAAAGAGTACAAGATAGTTTCTACTATCAAAACTTCTCATATTCTCTGAGATCAAGAGTTGACTTTGATACTTGGAATGATGCTGTTAGTGTTACTAACCACACTGCAGGTTTCCGTAAGTTCTCTGATTATCAACTTGAAACCCCAGCATCCTTCTCTGAAGTAACTGGAAACTCAATGGCAGTCGGATTATCAACTGAATTGTCATATTTCAGTGTGGTAAATGATCTCTATGGTGTTGCTGATCTGAACTGTGTTTATAACTTTGACCTGGTTGCAGAAAATTCCCTGGATGCTGCCGGAGCAACATATTCCGATGAGATTATTTTTGCAAGCAGAATTCTTACAGACTTCTTTGAATCTTTCGGAAACAGAGCTGTCAACTTTGATAATATTAGTGGATTATTCAATAGTAATCCAAGGGCAACCAGATTTGCTTTAATTGATAGTTTCAATATCAACAACAGTAGAGCGATGAAGTATTTCATCTATCTCAAAGATGAAAGATTTGTTGGCCACCGACAATTTGATATTGTCACCATGCTTCAAGATGGCACATTTGCATATATCAACCAATACGGTAGAACAGATACTGTTGGTGAACTCGGTTCATTTGATATGACCATTTCTGGAGTAAATGGTTCACTACAGTTCTTCCCCAATGATTTTGCATTCAATGATTATCAAATTGTCAATATTGCATATCACCTTGATGATAATGTAATTGCTGGATTAGGAACAACAGTTGCTCTTGACAATGTTGTTGAAATTCAAACCGATAGTGTTGATTGCAGCAGTCGCGCAACAGTTGTTTCTGTAGCGAATACTGTTAGATCTATGAAGGTTTATTCAACAGTAACCAACATTCAATCAGATCCTACTCTTAATGAGTATCAATATGATGAACTTAATCTTATTCACGATGGAAGTGAAGTTTATGCTACAGAATTTGGAAGACTGACTACTAACTTAGGATCCTTCGTTGGAACTGGATTTGGAACTTATTATCCATATCTTGATGGATCAGAATTTAAAGTGGACTTTATTCCTGTCGCTGGACTTGCAGGAACAGTAGTTGCAAATACTTTGCAAGTTGGATTCACAACTGAATCTATTGTTGGATTTGGAACCACTGAGATGAAGCACGTCTTTATCGATGCAAAGACGACAACAATCGCTTCTTCTGGAACTCCTGGTATCACAACTGTAGCATCGTACTTACCTGAGTATGATGCAGCATACTTCATGGTTCAGATTTCTGATACTGGTAATAATCACAATCATCATGAACTGAGAGAATTACTTGTTATGGATGACTTCTCTTCTGCGGAAGAAGCATCGACAACATATATTCAAGAGTTTGGTAATGTTGAAACCGAACTAACTCTACCATATGTAACTGGACTTGGAACATTTGGTGCAAGAGTTACGTCAAATGGCGGAGTATCCTTGACCTTCACTCCACAGGCTGGAATTGGAGTCACAGTCAAAACATTCATGAATGCTCTCAGACTTGAGGATGATAGTAAGGATGAAATTGATTTTGAAAATGGTTTGATTGTTTCTCACTATGCTCGTTATGAAGGAACTGAAAATGCTGTTAAGAAGCAATTCAACTTAGAGCATAGATCTGATTCAGTATTTGAAAAATACTTTGTAGGTAATGATTCTGATATTGTTAGTATTGATGCTGATACTATCAGAATTCCAAACCACTTCTTTGTTACTGGTGAGGCAATTCGTTATGATAGAAACGGTGGTATTACCTCTGCAATTGGTATTGCAACTACAAGTTTTGCTGGAGTTGGCAACACTGAATATCTCCCAACTGGAGAAGACATATTCGTAATTAAAGTTACTGACGATAAGATCAAACTTGCATCTTCTGCAGAAAATGCACTGAAGAGAATCGCCGTTCCCATTGAACTTGAAAGTGTTGGTATTGGTACTTCGCATAGATTTATCGCAACTAATCAAAATGCAAGATGCTTGATTGCTCTTGATAATTTGATTCAGTCTCCTATCGTATCTACTGCTCAAACTCAAACTCTTGCTGATAATGTAAGTTCAGTTGAGAATGCTATAAAACTGAGTGGAATAACATCATTCTTTGGATCAGATCTCATCAAGATGGGTGACGAGATTATGAAGATTACTGGTGTTGGTATTGGTAGCACGAATAGATTTACTGTCCGTAGAGGACAACTTGGAACAAGAATTGGAACAGGTGATACTGGAGATGTGATCACTAAGGTTGTTGGTAATTACAACATTATTGATAATGCAGTTAACTTTGCTGAAGCTCCATATGGTGGTCAACCTATTGGTAGTATTACTAATAGACCCGACGAAAGAGATTGTACTGGTATTACAACAGGATCTACTTTCCAGGGAAGAATGTTTATGAGATCTGGTATCCCAGATACCACAAACAGCACCTATCACACAAACTACATTTTTGATAGTCTGTCTGAGAAGTTTGATGGTAATACCCCAACATATACGCTGACCTCTGCAGGATCTTCTGAAATTTCTGGAATTTCTACAGGAAATGCAGTTATTTTGATTAATGATATTCTGCAAGGTCCTGGTCAGAGTAGAGACTTTACTATGGGTGAAAATCTTGGTGTTACCACTATCACCTTTACTGGAACAGCATCTTCTACAACAACTGATGCAAATACATCTAACCTTCCTCTTGGTGGTGTTCTTCTCTCTGTTGGTTCTACTGA
>Ga0209645_1000950_pt1 | contig 14747 bp, 18 predicted proteins | sample ETNvirenome_6_30_FD_184070 | JGI IMG/M metagenome (GOLD analysis project Ga0209645, IMG submission 184070) | Marine viral communities from the Pacific Ocean - ETNP_6_30 (SPAdes) (version 2) | ecosystem: Environmental > Aquatic > Marine > Oceanic | place: Pacific Ocean | collected 2013-06-19
GCGATGAGCGATGCCCCGATTGCTACTGGCAGCCCGCGCTTCGCAGACGACGCTTCCCCGGTGGCGACAGCGCCCACGCAGCTCGCTCCTAGCACCAGATTTGCCCAAGTGCCGGGCACTCCGTCCGATTTCGATCAGGCATTGACGATGCTATCTGAGGGCGGCCTCAGCGATCTCGCCTTTAACCTTTTGTCGCAGAAGCGTGAGGGTGAAGCCGCCGCAGCGGCCTTGGCGGAGCAGCGGGCTTATGATGCGGAAATGACTCCTAGTGTGTCTATAATGACAGGCGCGGACTTTGGACAACCAGACGACCTCAATTCTTATGCAGTCACGATGCAAAACGGTCAAGTTACAGAAATTGAACCCCTCGGCGCTGGCGGTGACACATTCAACATCGGCAGTGGCGGGCTCACGCTCACGCCGGGGCAAAAAGAGCTTGATATTTCTTTTGCTAAAGACGTTCACATACCGTTCGTGATGGAAGGCGGCTTTGCCTCTGCACTAAAGGGCATGGATCAGCTGCAGGTAGCTGTTGATCGCCTTAACGCTGCTGTCGCCGGGGAATCAGACGCTGATTTGACGGGCACTATGGTTTCCGCACTCAGCTTTTTTGGCGATGATGTAGTCGCGGCACTAAACCCTGAAGCAATGGACACCAAACAGCTTGTCGAAGAGGTTGTGCAAAGAAACCTGCGCCTGATTCTGGGTGCGCAGTTTACTGAAAAAGAAGGTGCTAACCTGATTGCCCGTGCATACAACCCCGCGCTGAGTGAAGCAGCAAACGCTGACCGTCTCACTAGGCTTCTTAGGTCAATGCAAAGCGGATACGCAGCCAGATACGCCGCGACGCAGTATTTCCAAGAATATGGAACGCTTGATGGATACGTTGCTGTTTTGCCAAATGTGCCATTGAACAACGCAGGACTTTTGGCCACGTTTGATATGGCTCTTGATGGCAGCGTTCCAAGTGCCGGCGCTCCAAGTGCCGCCGATGTTGACGCTGCAACTGAGCTGCTAGTTGGGGGGTTATAATGGCAACTGAACCTCTTACGCAGGAACAAATTGACACATGGCTGGGAAAAGAGCGTAGTGGCGATTTAAGCCCCGACCAGCAAAGTGCTATCGATACCATGCGCGCCGCCGGTAAATTTCCGGCACCGCTATCTTCGCTTGATCCAATTGACACAATAGAGGGCTATGGCCGAGCCTACGTTCAGGGCGGCTTGGCTGGCTCTGGCGATGAGGTTGTCGCAGGCGGCGTGGCGCTTAAGAATGAGTTGTTCCAACTCGCACCCGAAACGTTTCAGAGCATTGGTGACTTTTTGGGGTTACCCGGATCGTTCAGCAGCGTTGACCGCCCCATGGGCGAAGTCTACGACGCATCGCTTGCAGACCAGCGCGCCAGATTAGATCAATTCAGGGATGAACAGCCCATAGCGGCATATGGCAGTGAAATCGTTGGGTCCATTCCAACTGCCCTGTTGGGTGGTGGCGTAGGGGCGGCAAAAGCGGCAACTCCACTCGCTTCCAGAATGCTCCGCGCTAGTGCAATTGGCGGCCTTGAAGGGGCTGGCTATGGATTTTTGTCAGGCGAAGGCGGCTTAGAGGCACGCGCAGGATCAGCAGGTGAAGGTGGCCTTTTTGGTGCGGCCCTTGGTCCGGCTTTCCCTGTAGCAGGGGATGCTGTTAGGGCGGGAGGGCGACTTGTAAATCGTTTGTTGCAGCCTGACACGGCGCTTACGCCAGCGCAGGATGTGGTGCTGAGGGCGGCGCGCGCTGACGACGCAATCGGTGAAGCAGGTCGTGCCCGCATTCAAGCCGCTGGCGACGACGCAATGGTTGCGGACGCTGGCCCTGCACTGGTGCAGGTGCTTGACGCTGCGATGCAAACAGGTGGTCCAGCATTGCGACGGGGGACTGACCGCGTTAGTGACCGGGTAGAAAGGGCCTCTAGCAATATAACCTCAACCCTTGACAATACGCTAGGCGCGCCCGTTGGAACCTACACCGCAGAAACGGCAATAAGGAGAGGCTCCGCTGGAGCGCGAGGGGATGCTTACGCCGCCGCCTATGAGCAAGCGATTGATTATTCGTCTGATGCAGGCGTAAAACTTTTAGACATCATTGAAAGCCGTGTGCCCGAACAGGCAATTCGACAGGCTAATGAGTTGATGCGGATGGAGCTTGGACGAGGATCGCGACAAATCATGGCAGACATTGCCGATGATGGCACGGTCGCTTACAGGGAAGTGCCCGACGTAATGCAGATTGATTACATTACGCGGGGCCTGAATGCGGTTGCAGCCTCCGAGCGTAACAAAAGCCTGATTGGCGCGCAGACGCCCATTGGAATGGCGACCGAAAACTTGACGCGCGAAATTCGCGATATTGTCAGAAATATGGTTCCTGAATACGACAATGCGCTCAAAACTGCCGCAACAACCTTACAACAAGTTGATGCGCTCAGATTGGGTGAATCCGCACTTCGGACAACCACGCGCCGGGATCAGTTTATTGCGGAACTGGGAAATATGACCGAAGCCCAGCTTGAATATGTTAAACAAGGCATTCGCGCGCATCTTGATGAATTGATGTCCAACACAAGGCGCACCATTACTAGTGGGTCAGAAACGGAAACACAGGCCGCTCTAAGAGCAATCAAAGACCTTTCAAGCCGCGCCAATCGTGAAAAAATTACGGCTGTTTTGGGTGCGGATGAAGCCGCATCCATGTTTAAGGCAATCGACCAAGCGGCAACGGCGTTTGAACTTCGTGCCGGAGTTGCTAGAAACAGCGCAACTGCCGCCCGACGAGAGGCGCAAGAGGAAACGAGCGAGCAAGTTCGAGGAACCATTCCTGCGACAATCCGGCGGGGTGAGGCTCTTGGTTTGCCAAAAAGACTGTGGCAGGAGGTTTTCGGTGGGACGCCCGCCGACGAAGCGTTGGCCCACGATCAAGCCAACGACTTAATAGTTGACCTTTTAACGCAATCAGGGCCGGAAGGACAGAAAGCGTTAGATGCGCTCATAAATAGACAGGCGGCAAGAAATCCTTCGATGGTTCCGGGCGTAATTGGTCAAATTGCGCAGGGCACGGTCCCGGCACTAGCAAACATAGGGCCTGCACCGCTGAGCGACATGTTGCGTGGCCGCTAAACATTAGGAGACATTAGAAATGGCACGAAACGGATCGGGCACCTATAACCGTGCCGTCTCTGACTATGTCGGCGGCACTGTCATCAGCGAGACCGCCGTCAATAGCGAGATGGACGACATCGCCTCAGCGCTGACGCAGAGCATGTCAAAGGACGGGCAGACCACACCGACCGCCAATCAGCCGATGGCAACCTTTCGGCACACTGGCGTCGGCAATGGGGCGGCACGGACAGACTACGCGGCACTAGGACAGGTTCAGGACAGCACGCCCTTGTGGCTTGGCACCAGCTCCGGCACTGACACAATCACGGCAAGCGCGACGCCTGCTATCGCTGCCTACGCCGCTGGTCAGACATTCCGGTTCAAAGCGGGCGGCAGTTGCACAGGCGCTACAACGCTGAACATTAACTCGCTGGGCGCGAAGGCAGTCCAAAAACGAGGCTCAGCACTTGCCTCTGGAGACATCACGGCCAACAACGTCGTTGAAGTCGCTTATGACGGCACGCAGTTCCAGATGATTTCGCCAGCGGCTGCCGTTGTACTTCCCTCTGCTTCGACCAGCGTAGCTGGCATCGTCGAACTTGCGACCACCGCAGAGACGACCACCGGCACCGCCACGGACCGCGCTGTAACGCCTGATGGCCTGCATGACATGACGTCTTTGGCTGGGGCTGCGTGGTTCCTCGACGAAGACGCCATGGGTAGCAACAGCGCAACTCAGGTCCCTTCACAACAGAGCGTGCGAGCCTACGTTACATCGTCTGTTGCCGCCATCAACACATTCACATTGGCGTCCCCGCAGGCCACCACTTCCGGCACGTCCATCGACTTCACCTCAATCCCGTCCGGGACCAAGTTTATTACGATCAATTTCAGCGGAGTGTCTACCAATGGGTCCAGCGATGCCATCATTCAGATTGGCGACTCAGGTGGCGTAGAGACATCTGGTTACACCGGATGCAATGTCGATTCCAGTCAGTCCGCTGGCGTGGACTTTTCTGCCGGGTTCATCCTCGACAACCTGCAAGCGGCTGGCACCGCTGTCAATGGCTCTGTCACCCTGACCCTTTTGAATTCTTCGTCAAACATCTGGGCCATGACCGGTGTTCTCGCAAAGACTTCGTATGTCGCGCTTAGTGCTGGGGTCAAGACGCTATCTGCTGAATTGGACAGGGTCAGGCTCACCACAACGAACGGCAGCGACACGTTTGATGCCGGTTCAGTCAACATTTTGTATGGGGGTTAAGCATGACTTGGATTGCAGTGGTTAAACAGGACGACGAAGGCAGAATCACCAAGTTTCTCGATTTCGCGACGGAAGCGGAAGCGGTGGCACATGTTGCAAAGGTCTCTGACGCGTTCCCCGACGCCTTCGCTTCTGAAGCACCAGAGGGTGGCATACGGGATTTCAAGGCAGATCGAGGTGCATTGGTTAGTGACCCTGTTGTTGATGTTGAGCCTACTGCCCACGAAAAGCGGGTAAAGGCTTACAAAGATGATCTGGGAGAGGACGCGCTTGTCAATGTCATCCGTGAAATCGAAGCGATTGTTGGCACACCGAAGACCGAAAAGTTCCAGTCTCTGGTAGCCAAGATCGACGCTATCGACGCAAAATTCCCTTCATAAGAACGCGCGGAGAAACCAGATGGCGATGGGTGATAGATACACGCGTTTGTTGATGGGTCTGCCAAACGTGGCAAATCCATACGACATAGGCTCCGACATCATGCAGCAGGGAATGCTTGGGTATGAGTACGGCGCAGATCAGCCAAGCAGTGGGGTGGGGCAGGTAGAAACCGCAGGACCAAGGTTTGCTGATGATGCTGCGCATATGCAGTTCTTCAACAGCGCGCCGTTTGGCAGCGTGGCATATTTGAAAAGCCGCCCCGGTTTGGGTGGCTTTGGATACAGGCGTGGCTGATCTGGTCTATAGCCAGAGCGCAGAAATAGCGGAATGGGTTGCGCAAAACATCCCTGACATTGACGGACAGGGTTTTGATGGGCCAGTAGCGGCGATAGGAGTTGCCACAGACCGCATAATTGCAGGCGTGGTGTTTCACGACTATCAAAAACAGTATGGAACGATTCAGTTAAGCATGGCGGCAACAAGCCCAATGTGGGCGCGCCAAGAAATTATTAAGGGGTTGCTGGCGTATCCGTTTTACCAGCTTGACTGCTTCAAAATTTGGACCGCAACGTCACGGTTCAATGATCGGGCACTAAAAGTCAACAAGCACGTCGGCTTCACTCAAGAGGCGGTTTTGGCACACCAATTTGGTAAGCAAAATCACGCTGTTGTTATGCGAATGTTGAAACCCGATTTTGAAAAGAGATATGGAGAAAACTGATGGGCAAAAGCGCACCTTCGGCACCCCCACCGCCTGATCCGGCAGCAACCGCAGCGGCACAGGCAGCGGCAAACAAAGACGCAGTTCGTGAAGCTGCGCTGATGAACCAGATCACTCAGGTCACGCCATACGGCACGATGGCCTATTCTGGTAGCTACGATGCGCCCGGCGTAGTAGCGGCAGGAGCAGTTGCGCCTCCGCCTGTAGGTTCTGCACCGTCTCAGGCAGCCGCCACTCGCCCCGCGCCCCCAGTGGGCGTAGCCGGTCCAGATCGCGGCCCCCTCGTAAGGGGTGGAGATGTTCCCGCGCCCCCGCCCGGTTCCGGTGTGCCGGTGCCGAGTGCAACAGTAGAGCCGGATCGGTTTGCTGGTTCAACGCGAACCGTTACCACGACCCTTGCCCCTGCCCAGCAGGCCATGCTCGATCAGATGAACCGAGCTGGGTTGACGTTTGGCGACATTGCAAACAGGCAGCTTGAGGCCGTTGGCGACAGGTTTGCTGACCCGGTTGTATATAACCAAGCGCCACCCACAGCAGGCTCAGAAGCATATCAGCGAGCCTATGACGCAACTATTGCGCGAAACCAGCCCTTGCTGGAACGCCAGCGGCAAGCTGAATTGACTCGACTTTCAAATCAGGGTTTGGATCAGGGCAGCGAAGCCTTTGCAAACGCTATGGAAGACCAAGCGCGGCGTGAGAACGATTTCGCACTTGCCGCCCAGCAAGCTGCAATGCAGCAGCAAGCCGCCCAGTTCGACCTTGACTCCCGCGCCTACCAGCAGGCCATCCAAGCCCAGCTAGGTGAGCGTCAGGCACCGCTTAATGAGTTGGCGGCGTTGTTGTCCGGCCAACAAATCCAAAATCCGCAGTTTATGAACACCGCAAACTATGGTGTGGCCCCTGTGGACATCATGGGTGCGACTTATGGCAGCTACAATGCGGCGGCTAACCGCGCCGCCCAAGATCAGGCCGCAGCGGCTGCTCAAGCGCAGGGCATCAGTAACATGCTGGGGTCGGCAGCAATGGGCGCAGGCATGATTTTCTAATGCGAAAGGTTTTGCAATTTTCTGGAGGCAAAGACAGCTTGGCTTGCCTCTATATGTACAAAGACGACCCGGAAGTGGTGGTTGCTTATGCAAATTCCGGTTCGCCAATGCCGAACATAGTAAATTTTATTCGGAAAACGACATCCGATCTAAATATGCAATTGCATGAAGTTGGCCCGTCAATTCCCGTTGAACAATGGCAAGACAAAAACGGTCTGCCGGTTGATATACTGCCAATAGACGCCGCTCCAGTGATGCGGGCAACATTGGCAAACCCGCCAAAGCAGGCATTAGTCCCTTACAATGTGTGCTGCACTGTAAACAAATGGCAGCCAATGCAAAATTTGATTTCAGATATTGGCGCAAAGATTGTTATTCGAGGTTCGCGAAAATCGGACCCTAAAATTAGCGCAGCAGATGGACACGTTGAAAACGGCATCACGTACTTGTCGCCAATATGGGACTGGTCAGACGAGGACGTGTTTGCATATCTAAAGGGTATGGGTGCGGAAATTCCGCCCCAATACGAACAAGGCGGCGATAGCATGGATTGCTGGTGTTGCACCGCCTACATGGACCACCACGGCGCGCAGCGATACGCGCATATGAAAGAGCATTTTCCTGAGCTTTACGCAAAGGGCAGCGCCCGGTTGGGGCGTGTCCGCGAAACCTTAGAGACGGCGCTACAACAAATTAACTTGGAACACTGACATGGCAGATAATGACATCATCGCCGAGGCGCTTGAACGGTTTGAGGAAAGTGACAGCGAAACCCGGCAGAACCGTCAAGACGCACACGATGACATTACGTTTTCGCGTTTGTCTGACCAGTGGCCTGACGCAATCCGAACGCAGCGGGAAGCGGAAGGGCGTCCATGCCTAACAGTCAACCGTTTGCCGTCATTTATCCGTTCTGTCGTCAATGACGCCCGCCACAATAAGCCAGCCATTCAGGTGCATCCGGTGGATAACGGCGCAGACGTTGCCACGGCGGAGGTTATCAATGGCATCATTCGGTCGATTGAGCGCCGGAGCAATGCAGAAGTCGCCTATGACACGGCGATTGATTCGGCAACCAGTGGTGGCTTTGGCTTCTTCCAAATTGGAATTGAATACGCACATGACGATTCTTTTGACCTAGAGGCTAGGATTGAACGCATTGCAAATCCGCTAATGGTGCATTGGGACCCGGCGTCAACCCGGTTTGATGCTTCCGACTGGGACTATTGTTTTGTCTCGGATTTCATCAGTAAGGAACGCTTTGCGCATCTGTACCCTGACGCCGATCCAGTTGACTGGGAAGGGTCGGACACTTACGGCGAAATGTGGATGCTCGACGATAAGGTGAGGATCGCAGACTATTGGCTGCGCGAGCAGGTTAAGCGGACGATTGTCCGAATGAGCAACGGCGTGGTCTACCGCGAAGACGACCTTGCTAAAGAACAAAAACTTGAGGGTTTCGGGAATTTTGCTGAAGCGATGTCCGTCACCTTGGAAGACATGCTGAATTTCCAAGGCATTGTTCGGACAAATGAGGTCAGGGAGGTTGACACATATAACGTCGTGCGCCGCAAGATTAGTGGCGCAGATGTGTTGTCTGAAGACAAGTGGCCCGGCCCGACAATCCCGATCTGCCCGGTGTGGGGTGAGGAAATCGTGGCAGACGGACGCAGGCATTTCCGCAGCCTAATCCGTGACGCCAAAGACCCGCAGTCAATGGTCAACTTCTGGCGCACGGCTTCTACTGAATTGGTTGCGCTGGCACCCAAAGCCCCGTTCATTGGGCCGCGCGGCTTCACGGCGGGCATGGAGGATGAGTGGGCGTCGGCTAACACACGCAGCCATGCAACTCTTGAATATGACCCGGCTGCCGGGCCTATGCCGCAGCGTCAACCGTTTGCCGGTGTTCCTGCTGGCGCACTGCAAGAAAGTCTGAACGCGTCAGACGATATGAAGTCGGTCATTGGCATATATAACGCTTCGCTTGGGGCTCGCTCAAACGAGACAAGCGGGAGGGCCATTCTGGCGCGCCAGCGGGAAGCAGACGTTTCCACGTTCCATTTCATTGACAACCTGAATCGTGCGATCCGCTATGCTGGTCAGGTTCTGGTGGACATCATCCCGTCTGTGTATTCGCCGCGCCGCACTGTCCGCATTTTGGGCGAAGATAGTCTGGAAGAGGTTATCAGCCTAGCGTCACAACCGCCCGAAATTCACACGGCGTCTTTTGAGGATGAAGGTGGCCCGCTTTACGACTTGTCGGTTGGCGTTTACGACGTAGACGTTAAGGCTGGGCCGTCATATGGCACCCAGCGCGAAGAAACGCGGGAAACCTTGATCGAAATCATCAGGGCGCTTCCCGGCGCAGCACCGTTGCTTGGCGATGTTCTGATGGAGCACATGGATTTCGTAGGGTCGGATCGCGTTGCAGAACGTCTGAAGATGATGCTGCCACCACAAATTCAGCAGGCAGAAGGCATTGCTCCACCGCCTCAGCCTCCTATGCCATCTGGCGGCTTGCCGCCGATGCCGGGCCAGCCCATTCCGGGCCAACCCATTACAGGCGGGCCAATCGCGCCCGAGCCTATCCCTAGCGAACCCATTCCGGGTTTGCCTCTAACCAATCGGCAAATGTAAAAGGAAAACACAATGTCTGAAGAATTGTCATCCGCCCCTGTGGGAGATGAAGTCGAAACAGTCGAAGAAACTGAAGCCGTGGAGGCCGAGGAATCCGACGACAGCGTTGTAGAGCCAGAAGACGCAGAGCCGGACGATGACGAAGGCGAGTCAGAAGGCGAGCCTGAATCTGAGCCACAAGCCGAGGAAATCGAGTATGACCTTGGTGGCGGTCAGAAAGTTAAGTTTTCTGCCAGCGCAAGTGCCAAAGAGGTATTTGAAACTGCGCAGCAGGCGTTTAAGGGCGTGGAGGCGAATTTCACGCAAAAGTTCCAAGAGGTCGCTGATAGCCGCAAGCAATTGGAGGCGCAGCAAGACATCGTCACTAAACTGACGAATCTGAACGGCGAAGCTCTTGAGCAGTATTCAATCGGTAGCGCATTGAAAAACGAAATTGCGCGGCTTCAGCAGAGCATCACGCCGCAGCTTTGGCAGTCCCAGCCGGATGTGGCAAGGCAGCGTAGTGATTTGCTCTCAAGAAAGCAGGCACAATTTCAGCAAACCGTTAGTTCGTTGTCTCAAACCGAGCAAGCCATGAGCCAAGCAACGCAGGCTGAAATAGCCCAGCGTCAGGAGTATGGCAGGCAAGAAGTAGAGCGTCGGATTCCCGGTTTTAGCGCAAAACACGCCCAAAGTCTGGTGAATTATGCAAAGGCTCAAGGCATCCCCGAACAGGATGCCGAACAATGGGCCAGCAGTCCCATCGTGACGGAAATGGCGTTCAAAGCAATGCAATTTGATGCGCTACAGGAAAAGGCGGCGAAATCAAAAGCGTCGTCGAAGAAACCCGCGCCAGCTAAAGCTGTGAAACCGTCAACCACCACAGGTGGCGGCGGTAAAACGGTCAGAAACCTGTCGGCCATGTCTATGGAAGAATATGCCAAGCACATGAACGCTAGGGAAGCAAAGAGGCGCGCCCGCTAACCACTTAGAAGGAATTTTGTTATGGCTAACACTGTGCTTAATGCTGACATCATTGCGAAGGAAGCCGTGCGCGTCCTCGACAATGAACTTGTCATGGCTAAGAAGGTTTTTCGAGGCTATGAAGAAGACCTTGGCAAGAAGGTCAACGGCTACGAAGTCGGCGAAACGATTTCGATCCGCAAGCCTACCGATTACACTGTGCGAGACGGCGCTGTTGCCTCTGCGCAGGATGTGGTCGAAGGCAAGACCTCAATTGTCGTTGACCAGCGCAAGGGTGTTGATTTCAAGTTTAGTTCTCAGGAACTGACCCTTGACATTTCCGAACTTTCTGATCGCGCTATTAAGCCCGCCATGGTGCAGCTTGCCAATCAGATTGATATTAGCCTGCACAATCTGTATAGCTCAGTTCCCAACTGGGTCGGCACTCCCGGCCAGACGGTGAACTCGTTTGCAGATTTTGCCTTGGCTCCAGAGCGTCTTGACGAAAACGCCGCCCCGCAGGATATGCGTTGCGCCGTTCTGTCGCCTTCTGATGCTTGGGCGCTGGTTGGTTCGCAGACTAACCTCTACAACGATACGGTGAACAAGCCTGCCTATCGTGATGGCAATGCTGGCGTTGTCGGTGGCGTTGACACCTACATGACGCAGAATGTTGCCACTCACACGACTGGCAGCCGATCTGGTTCGACGTTGATTGATGGTTCGATTACGACTTCGACCATCACCTATGCGGCGATTAAGGACACCAACGTCCAGACCATCCATGTGGATGCGTTTGGCGGCGCTACCCAGACTGTCAAGGCTGGCGACGTGCTGACGATTGCTGGTGTGTTTGATGTCAACCCGGTCACCAAGGCTCCGCTTGCCCACCTGAAGCAGTTCACTGTGACTGCTGATGCCACGGCAGGCAGCAGCGAAGTTGACTTGATTATCAGCCCGGCCATGGTCTGGACCGGAGCGTTCAAGAATGTTGACGTTCAGGGCGTGTCCGATCTCGACAATCAGGCCGTGACTTTCCTCGGGTCAGCTTCCACCAACTATCGCCAGAACATGGTTTTCCAGCACAATGCTTTCGCGCTGGTTACCGTTCCTCTGGTGGCACCTCCGGGTGCGGTTGATGTTGGTCGGCGCACTCACAACGGAACCAGCGTTCGCGTGATTCCGTTCTATGACGGCACCAACGACATCTCTACTTGGCGTCTTGACGTCTTGTACGGTGTGAAAGCGGTTGATCCGCGTCTGGCCACTCGCCTTTCGGGTACGGCCTAACTTTAAGTGGGGCGGGCTTCGGCTCGCCCCATTTTTTTATCACTGGCGGCAGCAACGTAACTGATTGCGGGATTAAATAATGGAGTCAGAACATGGCACGAGTAACAATGACAGGGCAAAGGAATCTGATTCCCCACACGGATGCCGATGCAAAGGCGGCTGTAGATGCGCGGGACGCGAAACTTGCCTCTGCAAAGGCGGCTGTAGATGCGTTAATGAGCGCAATTAAAGTAGTGGAGCGGGCGGAAAAGCCCGATGTGTCATAATGGACCCGCTTGGTCTTGCACTCGCAGCAGCGATAACTGTCAATCTGCCCGGATTGTCGTGCCGCACCAGCGTTGAAGAATGGGACGAATTTCTTACTGAGTTTGAAGAGACAAGGCATGAGCAGGGCCTGAGCGCCGCCGGGCAGCGCTACTGGTTCTATTTCGGTGAGAAAACGTGGACTGTCGTTGTTGAAATCGCCCCCGGCAACGTATGCACTAGCCCAAACATGCTCGGAACTATCGAATCTGAAGGTTCACCGGCATGACTGAAAATGGAAAAAAATCAGCCAGCGCCATGGCTCTTGATGCGCTTGACCGGATCGCCCACCACGAAGCGGAGTGCGGCAAGCGTTGGGCCGAAGCAACGTCCGAGCTAAAGCATTTAAGTGAGCAGGTAGCGGCGCACGGCAAGAGGTGGGAGCGGCTGGCTTGGTTGCTGGTCGCGTCGTTGGTCGCTGTAGCGACAGCGATATTTTCCAGAACGCTATCGTGATTCGTGGAACTACCCCTTGAGATTCTCATTGCTTTAGGCGGTGGAGGTGCGTCAGTCATTGTCGCGTGGGGTATCGCCCAACAGAAACTTACGTCAATTTCCAGTGCATTGCTTGACATTGAAAAAAGGCTGAGGGCGCTGGATAATAGAGTGGACAAGACGGAAGGGGCGACAGAATTGCTTCAGAATAAGTTGGCCGTACTTGCATCAATGAGCAGCCCCGAAAGCCTTGAGCGAAAAAACCGGGAGATCGCATCGATCTTGAAAGACATTGAGTTTCTTAGGAAACAGTGGGGTGCAAAATGAAGTGGCAAGAAATCATAGCAAGCGTTGCGCCCGTGCTGGGAACCGCAGTTGGCGGTCCTGTGGGCGGCATAGCCGTCAAAGCGATTACAGCCGCGCTTGGCTTGCCGTCGAACGCCAGTGACAAAGAGCTGGATCGCGCATTAAACGATGCCACACCGGATCAACTAGCTGAACTAAAGCGCGTCGAAGCTGAGTTTGATGTCCAGATGAAAGAGCTGGACGTGGATATTGTTGCGATCCACGCCGATGACAGGGACTCAGCTCGCAATCGCGAAATAAGAGTTAAGGACCGGGTGCCAGCCATTCTGGCCGTGCTAACCATGGTATCGTTCTTTGGCTTCATCGCCGGTGTGACATTTTGGTCACATGCAGTTATGGCCGATCCGGCTTTTCTTAACCTAGCCATTGGCTGGCTAGGCGGTACAGCTTCAACGGTTGTGGCCTACTACTTCGGGTCCAGCGCGGGGCAGGATCGTATGCAAGGCACAGACTCAAAATAGGAGAAAATTGTTATGGATTGCGGACCTTTCGTCACGGCACAGCCTTGGCTTACAAATACAAGCGCCAGCCGGAACTATGCCTACAACATAGCCAATCGAATCAACGAGTTCTGGGACAAACGGGGCCGTGATGCAAATGCGCGTGTTGAAATGGAATCTTTCGAGTGGGTGGTTCGGTCTGACATGGTGAATGGTATTGCACCGCTGCGAGGCACGCGATGACACTGCTCACGATTTGCCAAAACGCTGCGGACGAGGTTGGCATTGAGCGCCAGTCGTCCATTATCGGGAACCCAAGCCCGACAGCCCAAAAACTGCTGCGGTATGCAAACAAGGCAGGCGATGCCTTGATGAAGGCGGACAACTGGCAGGTTCTTCGGAAAGAACGGACATTTTCAGCGGTTGGTGCGGAAACGCAGACTTCTATTTTCCCTTCGGATTTTGACCGCATCATCAAAGAGACGTTCTGGAACAGGTCCGTTCCCAGTCTGATTTCTGGCCCGGCTTCCGCAACTGAATGGCAGGGGCTGAAGGCCACGTCTTATAGCGGCGAAGCCAAATTTGCATTGCGGGGCGATGTTGTTCTGCTAATTCCGGCACCCACGGCGGGCCAGACATTGGCTTTTGAGTACATCAGCAATCAATGGTGCAAGTCGGCAGGTGGATCAGGCCAGACAGCCTTTGCTGCGGACACCGACGTAGGTATTCTGGATGAAGAGCTTATTTTGCGGTATCTCAAACTGATCTATCTGACCGACGAGGGCCTGCCAAATGGGGTGGCCGCAGCAGAGGCCCGAGACTATCGCGATGCGCTGCTGAAAAACGACCAGCCAGACGCCCGAATCCTTGTGTCGGCAGATATATTCAACCGGTCTCCCCGAGGCCAGAACCAGCGGCATTTCTCAGGAGTTCCCGCTGTCAATACGCAGACTAGCGCGTAGGAGATATAACATGGCAAGAAGTCTTTCTGAGATGTTAATGAGCATGATCCCGTCAGGCGATCAAAATATGCAAAGCCAGCGCCTTGCGGCTGCACGCGCCGCTGGGCAACTATCGCCTGCGGTCGCCATGCGAGAGGGCGTGCAATTTCAGCCCAATATGAATCGCATTCCAGCCGCAGCGCACGCTAATTCCCCCCTTTTGCGCAGCAGAGAGACATACACGCCCCCAGCCGCGCCAGACAACGCCCTAATCAATAACAACCCAACAGATTTGCTTGCCCCAATAACGGCTAGGAATGCTGAAGACATTATTGCAACGCGGCTTCCGCCAATGCCCGGCGTCAAACCCAATCCTCCCGCGCTAGAAAATCCTACTGCAATGGCATACAGGCCCCCAGCATTGTCGGACAATGTGTCGCCGTACTATAGCCCCGCTGCTCCGGCCAATCGGGTGCAATTGATGCAATTGATGCAATCAAGCCGTGACAGAATTCCACGTCTGGGAAATTTGCGTAACGCAATGAGATTTGGATATTAACACGGACTTAAAACAGGAGTAGGTCATATGAAAAGAAGTCTTTCTGAGATGCTAACTGGCGCGGCCATTACCCCTCAAGAGATGCTGCGTATGCAGGGCCGAACTCCCGCGCCACCGCGCGCCGTTGGGCAAATGATGGAACCCAACCAATCTTACCTGCGTCAGCAGTCTGGCGCGGCTATTACCCCTCAAGAGTTGCTGCGTATGCAGCAGTCTGGCGCGGCTATTACCCCTCAAGAGCGTGAATTCGTTATTAACAATTTCATGTCAAATGGTCTCAAACCG